>Ga0310695_10001882_pt1 | contig 46776 bp, 54 predicted proteins | sample RumenRJG_04DNA_FD_203882 | JGI IMG/M metagenome (GOLD analysis project Ga0310695, IMG submission 203882) | Bovine rumen microbial communities from Lethbridge, Alberta, Canada - RJG_04 (v2) (version 2) | ecosystem: Host-associated > Mammals > Digestive system > Stomach > Rumen | place: Canada... | reverse complement strand
ACCAGAAAGAAACCTTGAAAATCAACACAAGCAAGCTGAAAAAATACTTTCCGAAGAACACAACGCCGAAGCAGATGGAGGAAACCATCATCAAACTTTTGGAGCGTGAGTTGCAGAGGAAACGCAAGGATTGTATTCACAGATTTAATAATGTGAATGAGAGCTTAAAGGACAGGGATTACCGCCATATAAAACATCAGATGCTTTTCGTGTCGAGACAGGCGAAGGTATTTGAGGAATCAGCCAGAAAGGTTAACAAAGATGCGCAAAATTTAATGATACATATGAATGAATGCTGCAATGCGAATCCGGCTTCTATAAAACAGCATAAAAAAGGTAACAGCTGCTCTTTATAGGGTGGCTGTTATTTGTTTCTGACGGTTTCTTTTTCTTCTTAATAGATAACTGATGAACAGCGGTTAAAAGAGAGCTTGTGAACGCCATTTTTTACTTATGACTTTAGCTTTTGGACATGATGTCCAAAAGTTGAAGCGATTATTGCAAGGGCTATTCCAATATGGTGCAATAACCTATTGCACTACTTTGAGATTTCGCAGTTGGCTTCATTCTTATAAAATGTTGGCATAGGGTATTCCAATAAAATGGAAGGGAGGTGACCGTGCCATGATCATGGATGATGTATCAGCCAGGGTATGTGAGATTCTGGAAGAGCGTGGAATCAGTAAATATGATCTCTCAAAGCGGTGTCCGGATGTTGCAAGATCGAGTGTCTATAATGTAGCAAAAGGTAGTAAACGAGCTACCATAGTTACACTCGACAGCATTTGTCGCGGCTTGGGAATATCGCTAAAGGATTTCTTCGACTGGCGAGCCGATCTGAACATGATTCTTAAGGATGACGAAAGAGTCACGATCGAGGGAATCCGGAGTTTGGATACAGAACAACAAGCCAGGTTACAGGGATATCTGAAAGCCTTGCTTGAAGAGAAAAAGAAGTAAGTCCGATGCTAATGAATAATATAGCACCGGACTTTTTTTACAGGGTTCTTTTCACATCACGCTCTATATCCAGAGACTGCTCAGTACCTACATAGGACGTAAGATCATCTCGAAGCTTTTTAAGCTTTTCGCATTCTTTTTCCGCAGCCTTGTATGCGGATGATGTTTTTTCCCGATCTGCTGTCATCACAGCATAATCAGATTCCATTTTCTGCAGGTCTATCCGGTCTGGATCGAGGCCTGCGTTTTTCAATCGGTCTATTGCACCGTTGGCAATCTCAATATCATATCCATGGGTGCGGTAATATCGCTCCTTATCCTTGGATTTTTCATACCCGCGGATGTACTTTTTGTTCTCATCATAAACATGTGCAAAATGGAGCAGATCCTCGAACTTTGTAATGTCTTTATCGAGGACAATAGTAGCTTTTTTGCCTTCTTTTGCCTGCTTGTGGAGTGATTCTATCTTTGCATCCAGAGCATCGAAGCTATCAAGCCCCATTTCAGCAAGTTTGGACTGTATCTGAGCGGCTGCTTTCAGGTTCTGTTTTTCAGCCCACCGCATAAGTCCCGGGCTTTCGGCAAACTTATCCTGAGAGGTGTCTATCATGGATGGATTTCGCTTGGTGAGTCGCTTCATCCTCTCGGCTCTTATCCGGGCTTTTTCTTCAATCCTTTCTCGGATCCGTTCCTTGGTAAAATCATCTCCCAGGGACTTAGGTCTTCCACGTACCCAGCGTTCTTGTCCGGGTGCTCTGAAGCCGATATATTTGTGCGCTTCGGGATTGATTTCGGCATCCTTGATCTCATAGCCTTTTGACTTCATCAGATCAAGAAATTCGTCGTAGGTATGCGCCTGTTTTATAGTTTCGTTTATATCTGATTTCAGCTTGGATTTCCATGAGGTTCCCGCCTTGTCAGCCATCCATTCCTTATAGCTTTTTTCGATGTGTTTATTCTCCTTTATAACGGACAGATTATGCTCTTCACAGAGTTCATCATTTATGTGCCGGATGTTCCAATATGACCGCTTGCAGTCGTGATATTTTTTGTGGGTTATATTGTCAGCAGCGCAGAAGATGATATGGTTGTGACAGTGATTCTTATCCGTATGGGTGGAGACAATGTAAGAATACCGCCCTCCGAGGAGCCGTTCTGCAAGCTCTTTTCCTATCTCATGTGCCTCTTTTGCACCGACTTCTCCGGGAGCGAAAGACTGTATCAGATGATAGGCAAGATTCGGGTCGGAAGGATCCGTTTTCTTAAGCGCATTTGCAAACATCGCCGGGGCATATTCTACCGTTGTGCCGAATGCCGTGATCAGGGTTTCACCATCGGTTTTTGCCGGATTACAGATATAGTCGATCGAGCGTTTTACTGTAGCTTTGATTGCATGGATTCTTGTAATCGACATATCTCTTTGAACTCCTTTTTTAACTCATCAATATCGGTCTGATAGATGCTTCTTGTCTCGTTGGCACGCTTTGCGATCTGGTTGATATTATTGCCGATTTTTGCAAGCTGCGTAGCGATGTCTCTGAACTCCCGGTAATCAATTTCATACAGGTCGGATTCGACGATCAATTTGCGCAGGACATATGATTTACTTGGGTCATTGTTCAGCTTCATTTTTGCTTCCAATATCCGGTTTTCATCTTCACTCAATCTGAGCGTGAACCGGTGAGTTCTTTCTCTGTTTTCCATCTGTGAATATCCTCCCTTCGTGAATGCCGCCATAGGGCGGGCGATTATGAACTATTTGCCGTTTCCGGCACTGTCAGCGCTCCGCATTTCGGAGCAAGACCAAGGGGTCAGGGGATATCTCCCCTGCAAGCAAAACCGAGGCATTTTTCCGGGCAGGAAAATGAGCGGTTTTTCGCCTTGTGGACACCACAAGGCAGTGCTTGCTGATTTTCTGCATATCCCCTCCGGGATATGCGAGTTCTGGCAGCCATAGGGCTGCCGCTTAGAACTCATAACGCCGTATCCGGCGGGTTTCTTCCTTAATAAATATGAGGGCAGAAATAAAACAAAAAAACTGCCATAAGCCCCATAGGAGCCATAGCAGTTTCGGTGTTCGATTGACGTATGTGTTTCATCCAATTCCGATTGTAGCAGAAGAAGCTGCATAAAACAACGAAAATCTGATCAATGAGAGAGGGTTATCGGACACTTGATTTAGTAGACTGATAGTGTGGGGGTCTGCACACACATATCTGCATGGAGGTATTTGCAGTGAATGGGTGGTGTATCTGACAATAATGGAATACGAATAATACGTCTGACTGAAAGTCTCGGTCAGGCGTTTTATTTTTGTGTATTCCAATATGTTGGAATAATTTTTTTAAAAAATTTTCCAAAACGAAGGTTTATTTCGACTCCCACCGGAAGTTTACAGAGCGACAGGAGATAAATCCCGGTGCCTGAAGAAAGGCAGGCACAATGAAAAAAGATGAGAATTATACTCCGCGCTATACGGAGAACAGCTTACCGGAAAGATTCGATTCCTGGATCAAAAAGATACTGGAGGGTCTGGTGTATAACGAGGTACGATCCTGTGCCAGAAGAATGATCAGACAACCGGAGTTTACGACCGAGGAAATTGATGACGCAGCGTTCTATGATCCGTTCTCAGAAGATGAACTGATCGAGGTTCTGTTCGGTAGTACGCCGCTCTTGTTGAAAAACAAAAAACTTGCTGAGTCACTTGGGAAGATCAGTAAGCGTCAGCAGGAGGCTATTGAAGGAACTATCGTATTGGGGATTCCGGTTCGTGTAGTGGCGAAACTGCTCGGAATTGATGAGCAGCTTGTGAGAAATTACAGGAGCCGTGGGCTGGATGAACTCCGTAGCATGATGGAGGGTTTTGAAGATGAATGAGCAGAAGGGTGGAAAGTATCATGAGAACATGAAAGCCGAAGTTATAAGAAAGGCATGTAACGGCGACAGTAGCGCACTCGGCGAAGTGGTCGCCCATTACCAGAATTACGTGAAGGCAGTGATCATTACCACTGCGATCCGGTTTGGTTTGGAGCCGGAGGATATTCCCGTTGAAGATCTGGCTCAGATCGTATGGGTGAAGTTCATTACAAGAAAGATAGATCTCTTTAAGGATCTGGACTAACACATTGTCGGGTGCCGGGATATATTCTGTCGTTATTTTGTCGGTCTCATAAAGCGCATAATTTTACAACATAGCGGTTCTTAGCAGTACCGGGTGCTCTTATGCGTTTTTAGGGCAGACAAAAGCCCAAGTGTTTTATCCAAATCCGGCTCCGTGCCGGTCTCGTACCTTGACAAGTGAATAACAATGCTTTGCATAACACAGGGAGTGCCGAGTTGTGAACCGGGTACGCCATGATAGCGTTCGCTTATATATGATAAAAGCGGATTCATTTTGCGTGCGCAGGAGCGTCGGATATCCGGTCAAAATAGAGCTGGGGAGCTTTAGGACTGTGACAGCACTCTTTATAATGATACTTCCCGATAGGAGATGGGGCTGAGAAAGCTGGTGAAACACCAATGCGGTACACCCGGTACCGGTGTAAAGTATTTTTTTTAATAAGACAAAAGTACATCTTGTTTTGACGACAAAAAGAGATGTGCTGTTGTGTCATATTTAGCAGCACATTTATATCCGTCGATCAATGCTTATCTGTGGACGGATAGATAGGTAATGATGGACAGATATTATTGTGTCCCAAAAAGAGAAAAGGAGCGTGGATGATATGAGATCTGATGAGCCGATTGAGGAGCAGGTCAGGTGCGAATTTGAAGGCACGGTGATTTATGTTCCAAGGAAGATATTCAGCATGATGGTACTTAGATGCCAGTATCCTGAGAAGAAGTATATCAGATACAAAGAGGGAGCTGTTCTTTACAGTATGAGTGAGAGAGAATTTAATAAGCTAGCTCATAACGCCGGAGCGGTTCATAAGGTCAACAAGATGTCACTTGTAAAGGTGGCAAAGGTTGACGAGTATCTGGAATACTTTGTTGAACAGTAAGCAAGTGGATAAGGAATAGAGAGATTAGTCCCACTTTTGAGCGGTCAAAAACTTCTTGACTTTTGAGCTGCCCAAAAGTATACTATGGTTAGGTTGTAAGGAGGTGTACAATTTGGCTAAAATGGGACGCCCGAAGGCGGAGGAACCAAAGAAGAATAGGGTTACGGTACGTTTTGACAATCGGGAGTTCGAGAAGCTGAAGGCGTGCGCTGAAAAGAACAATCTCACCATAACAGAGACAGTGCGCAAAGGAGTTACAGAAATGCTGGATTCCAAGTCGTAGGACTTTCAATCTCTCTTCCTAACTGCATGGAAAGGATGTATTCTATGGCAAAAGTTAGGAAAGACAAGAAGGGCAGGGTGCTGCACAGGGGAGAATCGTTCAAGAATACGCAGCAGTTATATTGCTATGCATATACCGACTCTTTTGGGGTAAGGAAATGCATATATGCAAAGGATCTTGGCGAACTGAGAGAGAAAGAGAAGAGAGTTGCCAAGGATAAGCTGGACGGACTCGATGTATATGCCATTGCAAAATCGGATATCAATTTCGTGTTTGACCGGTATATATCTACCAAATCCGAGCTGCGAAGCACGACGATGACAAACTATGTGTATACCTACGACCGCTATGTAAGAAAGGGTTTTGGGAAAAAGAAGATTGCCGATGTAAGATACTCGGATGTCCTGGTATTTTATAATGCGCTCCATGAAAAGGGGTTAGCCGTAAATACCATAGATTCGGTACATTCGGTCCTTCATCCTACCTTCCAGATGGCCGTCCGTGACAATATTCTGAGGAATAACCCCTCTGATGGAGTGATGGCGGAACTTAAAAAGAAGATTGAGGGCAGACCGGAACCGCGTCATGCGTTGACGCTGGAAGAGGAAAGAGCCTTCCTGGACTGGATTGATAAACCTGAGTATTCAAGATGGAAGCCCTTGTTTACTGTGATGTTTGGAACGGGTGGCAGAATTGGTGAAATCATTGGTCTGAGATGGAAAGATCTGGACTTTGATGGTAACACGATAAGCATTAACCATAATGTTACCTATTATCCACGCAGCGACAAGAACTACAAGTGTGAATTCAGAGTCTCACTCCCGAAAACCGAAGCAGGTATCAGAACGGTGCCAATGTTAGACAAGGTAAGGGAGGCACTTCTTCTGGAGAAACAGTGTCAGAAGGAGTATGGATATCGGTGTATGGTGGAACTGGACGGTATGAAGGGATTTATCTTCTGTAACCGCTTTGGTAAGCTTCACAGTCCGGCGAGCATAAATCGCGAAATCAAGAGGATCGTCGATGACCATAATGCTCAGGAAGAGGTGAAAGCCAAACGCGAAGGAAGGGATCCGGTAATGATACCGAGATTCAGCTGCCATATAACGAGGCACACATTTTGCACAAGGCTCTGTGAGAATGAAACCAATGTTAAAGTGATACAGCAGGTGATGGGACATAAGGATATTCAGACTACGCTGGACATTTACGCAGAGGTTTCGGAGAAAAAGAGACAGGAAGTATTTAAGGAACTGAACAACAACGATATAATATAGGAAGAGTCCGACGAGGACTCAGTAGTACCCCAAATGAAGTCGCAGTACCCCGTTTGTACCCCACTTTTTCCAACACAGGTACATGGTAGTACATGATAGCGACAAATGAGGGGGAGTGGAAAGAGCGAGGCTACACGATAATGCATGGTAGGGGATATTATGTAAACCAAATCCCGACGCTAAAAAGCCAAAACTGACAGATGGACTTATAGAAATCCACCCTCGTCCATAGAGGTACAAATCAGTCCATCCTGTAACTCAAGTTTACGGCAACCAACATGGACTTCAATGGACTTTGATGGACCCGTATGGATAGTTCCCGAAAAAAACACCCCGCTCTATGGATTGTGTCAGGCGTGTGTCAAGGGGTGAAAAAAGACGAAAAAAGTCAAAAACGGGAACGAAAAAACTGAACATATTTTGGTACAGAACTGTTTTTAGAGGAACAGAGAGTACTTGTAAAGACACTTACGTTTCGTAGCGATACGACGTAGGTGTTTTTTGTTTTATCTGCTTTGGAAAACACTTTGGAACAATTCAAATACGGAGGTAAGAAATGGTTAAGAAAACGAGAGGACCGGATCATATTGCCGATCATATTGAAAAGCTTGGATGCAGGCATCATTACGTGTTGTATTTCACAGGGGCAGACTATTATGATCTGCCATACTGGACGTTCGTGCATCTGGCAAAAGAAGCTGGGGCAACAGTAGAATTGCATAGAATGGCTGTTGCAGACACATTGGCGATAGACAGGTATCTGGATGAGAACTGTCTTGTGTTACCGGAAGAAACCGGAAGAAAGGAAAGTGTAAGAGAAATGAAGAAAAGAAATAAGGATATGGAAAAGATAAAGAGACTTGTGGCAGATGGATCAAAGAGATGGGTCCGTTACGATGAGGGAGCCCTACTGTATTCGGTAGGGATTCACACGTTCCAAAAACTTGCGAAGGATGCGAAGGCCTGCTACAGGGTTGGTGGTGTAACGCTCATCGACACGCATAAGCTGGATCGCTTCATTGAGGCGTTTGAAATGGAGGATGATGACTGATGTGCAAAGTGATAAGTATCTCAAATCAGAAAGGAGGGGTGGCCAAAACGGTCACCTCGGTGAACATGGGTATCGGACTTGCCCGTGAAGGAAAGAAGGTTCTGCTCATTGATGCGGATCCGCAGGGGTCCCTGACGATCAGCCTGGGCTATGACTATCCCGATAAAATGGATGTTTCACTGGCAACGATCATGATGAAGATCATTAATGATGAGCACGTGAGCCCGACTGAAGGAATCCTACACCATGAGGAGGGCGTGGATCTTCTCCCCGGGAATATAGAACTCTCAGGGCTTGAGATATCGATGAACGGTGTGATCAGCAGGGAAACAGTTCTCAGACAGTATGTGGACATGATGCGTGAGTACTATGACTATATCATCTGTGACTGCATGCCGAGCCTTGGGATCATTACCATAAATGCGCTTGCATGTGCCGATTCTGTTCTCATACCGGTGTCAGCAGGGTATCTGCCTGTACGAGGCTTGGAACAGCTTATTAAGACCATAGGGCGCGTAAAGAGACAGCTAAATCCTGATCTTAAGATTGAAGGCATATTGCTTACTATGGTGGACTCAAGGACAAACTACGCCAAGGATATCGTACGTCAGGTGCATGAGACATATTCTTCAGCAGTAAGGGTGTTCGATACGCAGATCCCGATGTCGGTCCGTGCGGCTGAAACCTCGGCTGAGGGCTCGAGCCTGTATCAGTATGATCCGAAAGGCAAGGCAGCTTCGGCATATCTGGAACTTGTAAATGCAGTAATAGGGAAGGAGGCAGTGATCAATGGCTGACAAAAGACCCGGACAGAAGATAAAGATGACAAGCATTGATGAGCTCCTGTGCGTGCCAGATGCGTCCGGCACCACGGAAATCTGTGTGAGGGATATATACCCCTTTGAAAACCATCCGTTCAAGGTGCTGGATGACGAAAAAATGGAGGAACTAATTGAAAGCATTAAGGAAAATGGCATTCTTACTCCTGTTATTGTTCGAAAGGACAGAGACGACCTGTATCAGATGATATCGGGCCATCGCAGGCTTTACGCGGCAAAAAAGGCGGGACTCACGACTATCCCTGCGATAATAAAGGATATGGATGATGATGAGGCGGTCATCTACATGGTGGATTCCAATCTGCAGAGGGAGGAGATCCTGCCGAGCGAGAAGGCGTTCTCATATAAGATGAAATATGATGCCATGAAACGTGTTGCCGGCCGTCCAAAAAAGGAGCAAGAAAATGGAGCCCAAGTTGGGCCCAATTTACGAACGGCAGATATAGTTGCGATTCAGGTAGGTGAAAGTCGAAACCAGGTAAAACGATATATCCGTCTAACAGAGCTGATCACCGAGCTTTTGGATCTTGTAGATGAGAAGAGGATCCCAATCATTGTCGGCGTGGAGATGTCCTTTTTTACTCGTAAAATTCAGGGCTGGCTTCACGAATATTGTATAGATACGAGGATTCCCAAGTGGAATGAATTAAATGAACTGAGAAACAGCGTTCCGCAAAAAGATATTACCAAGGAGAATCTCTATGAGTATCTCAACGGAAAGAAGGGAATCCCGGATCCTCCGGGGAAAATAGTACTTTCGCAAAGAAAACTGAACCAGTATTTTCCGAAGTACATGTCCACCCCGGAAAGGGAGCGGATCATTGTTTCTCTTTTGGAGAAGTGGAAGAAAGAGCAAGAGTCAGGCATATGAAGGTGCAAAACGTTGTGGATGGACGGCGGAATGACGATATACATATTATTTTGCGCATACCATATTATGGGAAGCTCAAATCCATCATATGATTTGGATGAGGATGATTGAAAAAGGCTCAAAAAGCTCAGAAAGGATGGTCGGCATCTTCTGCCGGCCATTTCTTTGTACAACGGGCATGCCGTCAGTCTGTGGTGAAAGTCCACAAGGGAGCGGAGTTGCCGACAAACCCCATAGCAACGACCCCATAGCGATCCCCAATCATCAATATTTGTTACTATTGGATGATAGTTATGTAAAGATTAAGGATTTTGAGTGTAGATTATTAGAGGAATTCGGATAATGTCAAAAATGGAAAAGCAAAGCTTGTAAGAGAGAATTTCTGCGATGGTTTTGGAGACTGTCTGCCGGGATGTCCTATGGGGGCAATCTCTTTTGAAGAGAGGGAAGCTCCTGCCTATGATGAAGCTGCAGTAAAGGCTGCACAGGAGAGGAAAGGGATGGGTGGAAACGGATGCCCAGGTTCAAGATTTATGACACTTAAGAGTGACGTCGAGGAGGTCAATGAGCCCGGACAGGATATGATTTCAAGAATGAGTATACATCCTTCAAGACTGATGCAATGGCCATGTCAGATAAAGCTTCTGCCAACACAGGCTGATTTCTATAATGGAGCCAAACTCCTCATTGCAGCAGACTGCACAGCATACGCTTATGCAAACATGCACGAAGAATTCATGAAGGGCAAGGTTACTATGATCGGATGTCCTAAGCTTGACGAGGGAGATTACACTGAGAAGCTTACAGAGATCATATCAAACAACGACATTGCCAGTGTGACTATTGTAAGAATGGAGGTTCCCTGTTGCGGAGGCCTTCAAAGAGCCGCTGAGAATGCAATAAAGAACAGTGGTAAGTTCCTTCCATGGCAGGTTGTGATAATCTCCAGGAATGGTGAGGTCCTTGATTAAACATATTCAGAAAAAGGGTTACGCGATTAACCCATTGCTATTACGGGCTTTCTATACTAATAATATTGTTAGGTATTATTGAGGAGGCAAGTGATGACGGAAGAATCATTTTTCAGAAAATCTATGAAGATTGCAGTTCCTGTTGCATTACAGGCTATGCTGCAGTCTTCTTTTTCTATGATTGATCAGGTTATGGTGGGGCAGCTTGGTAAGACTGCCATAGCAGCGGTAGAAATTGGAGGTAAGCCGGGATTTGTTTTTGCCTTTGTCAGCGGAGCAGTAGCAACAGTAACAGGCATCATGGTTTCTCAGTACATTGGAAAAGAGGATGATGAAAAAGTAGATGTGAGCATGTCGATCAACATGCTGGTCATGATGGTGATAGCTCTTTTGACAACAATGGCATGTCTGTTTATTCCGGGAATACTGACCGGAATATTTACGAAGGATGCGGCGGTAATAGAGACCGGAACTGAGTATGTCCGCATTGTTTCACTCATTTATCCTCTTTCGGGAGTAGCTTCCATACTGGCGGTGCAGATAAGGTGCAAAGACCACTCGGAATATCCATTATACATAAGTGCCGTGGCGGCTGTCGTCAATACAGCGCTGAACTTCATCCTGATATTCGGGCATTTCGGCGCACCAGCGCTTGGAGTTAAGGGTGCAGCCATTGCCAGCGTGGCATCTCAGGTTGTGAATCTGGTTCTCATGATCTATTTCTATAATAAGATCTGCAAGTTCCGCGTCTGTATCAAAATGGATGGAACGGAAATAAAGCAGTACATTACGATACTGTTTCCTATAGTGTTTAATGAATTCATGTGGACTGTGGGACAGAATGTAAATACCTTCATTTACGGACACATGGGGACAGATGAGCTGGCAGGTATGGCTCTTACAGGACCGATTCAGGGGTTGTCTATTGGAGCTCTTTCGGGACTTGCGCAGGCAGCAGGTATTCTTATCGGAAAGCGCCTGGGAGAGCAGGAATACGACAAGGCCTATGCGGAGTCCAAGAAACTGTGCATATATGGTTTTGTAGGCTCGGCTCTTATGTCGTTAATTCTTGTATTGGGCAGAAACCTATATGTGGGTCTATTTAAGGTTGATGCAAATGTCGGTATGATCGGTGGGATGCTGCTGGTGACTTTTGCAATTCTTGCGCCGGTCAAGGTTCAAAACATGATCCTCGGTGGAGGCATTATCAGAAGCGGCGGCAGGACCAAGTACATCATGATCATAGATATACTTGGTACCTGGCTTGTGGGAGTGCCACTGGGTCTTTTAACCGGACTGTATCTTAAGTTGCCAATCGTCTGGGTATATTTCATATTGTCCCAGGAGGAACTGGTCAGATTTATCATAACCGTGTTTATGTTTAGAAGCAGAAAGTGGATGAACACAATAGAGTAAGGGCATAGTATGTGGGATGAGAACAAGGTAAGGATCATAGATATCGCAGAAGAACTTGGAGTCAGCACGGCTACTGTATCAAACGTGCTGCATGGCAAGACCAAAAAGATATCTGATGCAACGGTAAAGAGAGTCGAGAAAAAACTTGAGGAAAGCGGCTATATTCCAAATATGGCAGCAACGCTCCTGGCCAGGAATAATTCAAGGATCATAGGAGTTGTGGTCAATGATCATGAAAAGTATGAGGGAAGGGTTTTTGAAGATCCCTTTATTAGCTCTGCCATTAACTATTTGTCCGACGAAATTGAGAATGCAGGGTACTTCATGATGCTGAAAAAGGTAAAAGAGATCCTGGATATCGTGCGCTTTTCTTCAATGTGGAATCTTGATGGTCTCATCATCATCGGTTTTTGCGAGGATGAATACAAGAACCTTCGGGATCATATAAGACGTCCCTTCGTTGTCTACGACGGCTTTATGAAGGAACAGGGACGCATCAGCAATGTTACCATAGATGACTTTGACGGCGGCAGACAGGTCGGAGAGTACCTTAGGAAGATGGGGCATAAGAAGGTCCTTTGCGTTTCCGATAACAACATATGTATGGATCTTGACAGATATAACGGACTTAATCAGGGGCTAGGGAAGGATGCTGACTTCCTTATGATTCCTATGAGCAGGGAAAAGAGACATCTCTTTTACCAGAAAAATCTGAAGAAAATAAAGAAATATACCGCTATATTTGCGGTTTCAGACTACTATGCAATTGATCTCATGGTATTTCTTAAGAGCTGCGGTATTTCGGCTCCGGAGGACATTTCCGTTGTAGGATTTGATGGAAGCATTGACTGTCAGAGGGTTGCGCCTGTGCTTACCTCCGTTTATCAAAACAATGAACTCAGGGCAAAAATGGCCATGGAGCTGCTTCTTAAGATGCTGCAGGATAGCAGCTTTTCCCAGAGCGTGTGCGTTCCGGTTAAGCTTGTGGAGGGAGAAAGTGTGAGGCAGATATAATGTCATTTCTGCACGTTATTATGATAAAATAAGTGCAGGGAGTAAAGAATAACCATGAAAAGATGGAATGAATTAGCTCGTTCAAGCATAGAGCAGGCTGGCTGCATTATTGTACTTTTGGTTTTTGTGATTATTTTCCATAACAAGGTTACTGATTTGCTAAATATTTTATCACAGAACTATTCTCATGCCAAATCGAGTGCAATTCAGCAATTTGCGTTTTTGAACATCTCATATATCAATTAAAGATAGTATTGGAAGCCGTGGTCAAAAGGCGGTACCACCACACCGGAAAACTGTAAAATGCTTTGTGTGACTTGTAATATCCAAAAGTCCAATAACCAAGCTGCCGAAATACGCTTAAAGGCATACCTGGACGCACTCACTACTCACTAATTATTTTGTATATACATAGGTATTGCATTTGTATTACCTATGTATATACTTTTTTTGCCCTTATTAACGTGCTTTTTGATATACCGGTCATCTTCACAACATCAGTATAACTGTATGATCCATTTAAAAGATCCAGGGCGTGACTTATCTGTTCTTCAGTATAGATAGGTTTACGCCCTTCTCTATGGTTCGGATTCTGTCTTGCGACTTCTCTCCCTTCCCTGGTGCGCTGCATTATCATATCTCTTTCAAACTCGGCAAAAGAAAGCATCACATTACGGATCAGCTTCCCGGTCGGTGTATTATCCATCATTCCCATATTGAGAACGTGAACCTTTACGCCCTTGGTAACAAGACCATCTATCAGCTCAATACCTTGCTGTACAGACCTGGCTATTCTATCGAGCTTTGTTACTATGATGGTGTCTCCGTCCTTCAGCTCTCCGATCAGTTTATCAAGCTCAGGGCGATCCGTAGTAGTGCCGGTGTAAATATCCGTGTACAAAATTTCAGCCCCGGCAGCTTCCAAATCCCTTTTCTGTGCTTCCAGGGAATTTCCATCACGGGCTTGTCCTTTGGATGATACTCTCAGATATCCGTACACAGTTGGCTTATTCATCAGTTTATCCATCTTTATCCGGATCTGCTCCGCGTCTTTTGTCAGGCGTTCATATTCTTTTATTTCATCCGGACTCATTTTTCTGCTCATCAATATCTCCTAAATTTTCCATCTTCATCGTAATAACCATCCCCGTTCTGTACTTCAACAGCGTATCTGTCAAAGTCGGCATCTGTTCCGGGTTCGGCTACACATGATCCGTCCACGAAGATATATCCATCTTCTGTTTCTACGACTTCATGACCATTTTCATCAATATACCTATTTTCTTTTCTCATAAAAGGCTCCTTTTGTTATGACACCAATATATGACACCAATAAAAGTAAAGAAAATTCGGTACTTTTACCGCCATCTTCTTCCGGTGCCATAATGGTTGAATTATGACACCGCTATGCTATCAAGGTATTCTTCCAGCTCTGTTCTGATCCGTTGACTCTCTATGTCCGGTAAAAGCGATTTCACGAAGTCTATTTCACTATCTTCTATATATCCGATCTCCAGGATTCTCTCAACATGATCTTTCGTCATTTGCATATCAACATCATATATTTCCCAATTTGCATCACTGGCATATCCTAACAAATATTCCCTATAATATTTTTCCAGGGCTTCCATCCATTATCCCTCACATACTTCTTTAGACTGCTTTTCATCAAAAAGTAAGCTGAATCTGTTCCGGACAGCCTTGCCCTGATCTTCATCAATCTCACCTTCAGCTACAAGCTCTTTAACCGCCAAACGCATATAGGATTTTGAAATCTCATTGAAGGCAGAGCTATCAAAGAGATTATAAAAATCGTCCTGGTCACAGGTCGCAAGGAAGTCAAATACTCTACATTTCTTTTCAGCTTCTTCTCTGCTTATTTCCCCTAAAGAGAGAGCTTTCTTGTAACTGTCCGATAAAAGTTGAAACCCATTCATACCTTTTCTCCTTCCTATGCCATCATTTCAGCTAATGCCCGGATGGACTTGGTTGTTGTTATCTGCACTTCCCATAATCTACTCTTCGGATTTATCATGAACTTATAATCAAAGAGATAATTCTTGTTCGTGTCTGCTCCGTCTATTGCTTCAGAATAGGATCCTTTCCATATCACAGAATTATTGTCCTTGTAAGTAAAATACTTTACATACAGCTTTTCCAGGATTCCTTCCGTTCCCATCAGATCCGAAAAGATCCGGTCTTGTATCTGATGTATTGGGATTGTTCCATCATAAGGTGTTTCAAGCGTTGCAGTCCAAACGTCCGTGTAAATTGCTCCGGTCTTTTTATCGTGTCCGGCAATAGCCTTTGTCTGCATAATTTTTCCGCTGAATCTATACCCGGAATGCGATCTCTTGGGTTGAAGTCCTCTCTTTGCGTTGGCTCTTTCCCTGGTTATCCTCAGAAGGTTTTTATTGAGATTTGTCTGTCTCTCAGTTTCAGCTTCAGCAGCTGCTACCCTTTTTTCTGCTGTATTTTTTACCGCTTGTGCATCTTCTTCAACCTTTTTCTTATATGCTACGGCTTTGCGGTTGATCTCATTCACGTCATTGGTATGAGCGGTCTTTTCTTCGTCAAGCTGAGATTTCAGACTCTTCTTTTCTCGGATCAGCGTATTATATTCATCAATCGTAAGCACAATGTGTGATGCCTTGTGCTTCTCGTCTCCATCTTTCAGAACGGCATAACCGCCCATCATTCCTACATAAGCCTTTTCCATGCTACAGTCCTCTTATATAGTTGTTTGCGACTACTTCAAGACGGTTATGCCCCAGGGCTTTACTCGCCTTTAACATAGCTTCTTTATCCAGCTTTTTCCCGGACTCGTCCTTGCGGCATGTATATACTCCGCTCTGGAATCTTTTGCCGGTTCCTTTGTTGGTACGGTCATACGGAATCTCTTCTATCGGTCTGGCATACATTTTATAAATTGAAGTCGCATACTCTCCACGATAACCGTGAATGTCTGCATTACCCGGTACGTGCTGCCATACCTTTTCATCCGGTGCGGTTGCTCTCATACGGTCAACGATCTGCTGTTTATGATCCCCAATAATGGGCGAAAACCTTTCACGTCCACCTTTATCTCTCCTATGATGGAGAAAATAATCTTGATCTAGGAACTGTGTTATTGCATCTTTTAATACGCTCAGGTGCTTTTCTTCTGCTTCCGTCCGTCCGGTCTTTGCTTCCAGGCGTGATATTTCTCTGTCTATGTCAGCTCTTGTGGTCAGATCCCGACCTTCAAGCTTTTCCATGATGTTCCTACGGCAGCCCGTTCCCTTACAGAACTTCACAAACTCGTCATTGTTTTTTTCGGAAAAGTGCTTATCCCGAACCGCATCACCCCTGGATCTTACTATGTCAGCCCTATGACGCTGCGGAGCCTGGAAGAAATTCGGATCATCCGGTTTTATTCCGTACAGTTTTCCCAGGGCTTCCCTTTCAAGGGTTATCGTCCATGCGGAGAGCGGTTTTCCATTGATACCGCCATTATCTACCCTTGATTGCAGCCACTCATTCACATATTTTCTTGCAGCCTTCAGAGTGGTACACTCCGGGTGATTTTCATTTATATAGTTAGCAAAGTATTTGCAATGTTTCCAATATGATTGATAAGTGCTATAGGAAAAGATCTTCTCCCGATCCGTTCCGTCAGCTATCGCTTCCTTCTTGCTTGTTCCTTCACCGGCATGGAGCATCCCGGTCAGTTTGTCATACATCTGCTCTTTTATGTCTTTATGGTAGGATTTATCTCTTCTTCCCATCTTCCGGGCACTCCTTTCTTCATAATATATGCAAATAGACAAAGACTTTCGCCCTTGTTCCAGAATTTTCTATATCGTGGTGTTAAAGCTAAGCTGCTTCCTCTTCTCCCGAAGGATCCGATTTGGCTAATACACTTTTTTTCATTCCCTATCCTTGCGGATCAGGGCGAGTCTTATGTGTGACTTACTGTACACTTTTTTGTCGCTTATGTGTGCGCCCTTTATTTCTTCAGTTTAAGGTTGTCTGCCGTTCCCTTTTTGGAGTGGGTTCGTGGGATCTCAGCTGATCTATGGTAATCAGCCTACCGGTCCGCTCTTACTCGCTGCGTGCGTCCTTTCGTATTATCCTAACGTCAGCTTAAGGTGGCTATCGGATGGATCAGTTCATCAGTCTCCGGTCTTTTACAGCTCCCGGTGCATTCACTTTAGTTTTCGAGTGCTTCTTCTTTGAAGAATAGTCAGCCGGCCTTTGTTCCTGTGTTGGCTTCCAGGGATCTCCGTTCATATTGTCCGGATAAAGTCATCTGTATTTGTCTTGTCCAGATTCAAGGTTCTCGACTTTGCCGATAGTCAACTTTATTTGTCTTGTTAAGTTTCAAGGTTCTCCGTTAATCAGTGAGCAACGGATAAATCTCGGTGGTACATTTTTACTCCATGCTTTTCATAATGATTACTCAGCTATGAAATGTGATCCTTATTACCTCGGTAAAGACGTCATCGGTATCGCTCGGATTTCACCTGAGATGTACCCTCTCAGTAAAAGCGAATTGGTAAAGTTACCAAATGTCTTTCGACCGCTCCGGGCTTAATTGGCTTTTTATACTCGCCCGGTCGAGTCAGGTTTTCCCCTTGACTAAATATTACCATATCCCCTATAATATGTCAACAACATATATTGCATAAAGATATACATATCGGTTTACCCGTTCATTCCGTTTCGGGGTAAACCCCTCACTCCATAAAGCGGGTAAACCGATATTTTACTCCGTTCCTCACCCTTCACTCGACCTTCACTCACTCCGATCCGTCCGACAAAAGACCTGCCACCGGCAGCTCATTTTTCGTCCGTCACTCCGTTCCTTTGGTCTCGATCAAGGATCGTCTCTACGTGTCACCATTACGCAACCATACATAAACAAATACGCACTCTTCTATTCTCAGCCAACTGTTGGATAATGCCCTCACAAAATACGGTTATCAAATACAAAGAAATATACTTGTATTTTTCTTTATATTTGATTATAATATAATAACAGAGGATTCTATGTAAAAGTGTGAAAGGATGTGATTATATGGCTCAGGCTGTTAATGTTAATTTCAAACTTGATTCAGATGTCAAAAGAAGCATGGAACAGGCTTGTTCAGACATGGGTTTATCCATGAGTGCAGCATTTACGATCTTTGCAAAGAAAGTTGGCCGCGAAAGACGCATACCTTTTGAAGTTTCGGCTGATCCTTTTTATTCAGAAAGCAATATACGATATCTTGAAGGTATTGCCAGAGATATCCGAGAAGGCAAGGCTCATTTCGCAGAACATGATCTTATTGAGGACTAAACATGAAAACATTATGGGAAGATCGTGCCTGGGATGATTATATCTACTGGCAGACACAAGATAAGAAAACCCTTAAACGGATCAATGCGCTGATCAAGGATATCAAGCGTAGTCCATTTGAGGGAATCGGCAAACCGGAACCTCTAAAAAATAATCTCAGTGGCATGTGGAGCCGCCGTATTGATGAAGAAAACCGTATTGTCTATTATGAAGAAGCCGGAGTATTATATATTATTTCCTGCCGGGGGCATTATGATAACTGACAACATGGTTACTTGCCTAAATTATAAGAGAGTCTAAAAACCAGACTCTCTTTTTTGATGATTTATAAATATATCAACAACTGTTCTGTTTTGTTGTTATACATTATTTATATTTTCTATTTTCATATTTTAGGATTTCTTAAAGCCTTGAAAATACTGGACTTGCGGCACTATTTGATGTACCAAAGTGTTTTATTTGATGTACCAAAGTGTTTTATTTGATGTACTAAAGTGTAAGAATTTAGATGCTATTTGATGTACCTTTATCCTTATTTAATGTATTTATATGATTGACAAGTACATCAAATAGATTTATTATGTATAAAGAAAATTTGTTCGTACAAAATATAGACAGCATATAAGTAAAAGTGAAAATAAAGGTACATCAAAAGGAGTATCGTATGGGAGAACTTGTTATCTACGAAAATGACATGAATAAGTTGAAGTTTGGTAACTTCACAAAGGTTTCAATGAACTTTTTCATGGCATTATGCTTTTTTATGAAAAATAAAGGAACCACACATTTTAAGATATCTTTTGACGAATTGAAAGAAAGATCAAATTATAGACCAGCCAAGGATCATGATTTTTTATCAGATCTGGATTATATGACGGATCAGATGCTGGAAGTCAATTCTAAAATAATCGAAAAAAAGCCCAGCGGAAAAAGAAGAATTTTCAAGTTTGATTTATTTCCATATTTTGATATTGATGAAGATTCAGAAACACTTGAAGTTGGCGTAAATGAGCGTTTTACATGGCTTCTTAATGAGTTTGACCATTATACATCAATAGATCTTGAGGAAATAGTAAGCTTTAAGAGTAAATACACCAAGAATCTTTTCAGACTTATTAGACAATGGAAGTCCAGAGGAGAGCTTCGGATCAGCGGTACCGAAAACATACAAGAATTTAGGGAAAAGATAGGCGTTAAAGATACATATTCAAATGCAGAAATGAATCGCCGGTGCCTTGCCCCTTCTGTACAAGAAATAAATGACAGTAATTGTAGCATTCAAAATCTGTCTTATGAGTTGGAATATGCAAATAAAAGAGGAAAGCCCCTTAAAGCCATCATATTTACCTGGGATAAGGTTATAGGGGAGACTACCAAGAAAGTCACGGATATAACCACAGAGAGCGTTTATCATACAGTTAAAGAAACCTTAAGGGAACATCCGGAGTTTAAGGATGAAGATATTATATCTATTGCCAGAGCTGCAAAGAAAAATGAAATCACAGATATACAAGTAAAACAAAGGATAAGTTATGTTCTAAAACGCGAAAACATTTTAAATCCAGTCGGATATATCGTTGCGCTGATGCAGAAGTTTAACGATGCGGTTGAAGTTAAGAATAAATTAAATCAATTCAACAACTTTGAACAGCGAAAATATGATTATGATGAACTTGAAAAAGTTTTATTGGATGTTTCTTTACCAAAACTTGAACCGAAAAAATCAGATATACCAACAGAACGACTTTCTGACATAGTAAGAGCCGAAGAAAAGGATCCTATTATAAACGAAAAGCCAGATTTTATAGTTACAAATGAAAATGAAGAACAGTATAGGATAGATAATGCATCGGCTGATGATGAAGTAACAAAAGAACGCCTGAAGAAGCTGATGGATATTATGAAAAACACATCAGATAAGGATTGAAAAAGGGTAAATAAATGAATATACTTGTGTATATACATATGTAATACATTTGTATATACAAAAATCTGTATATAGGAGGAATAAAAATGGCTGCAAGGATAATAGCGGTTGCCAACCAAAAAGGCGGTGTCGCAAAGACAACCTCAACCTTTAATCTGGCAACGGCGAAAGCATTAAAAGGAAAAAGGGTTCTTATGATCGACTTGGATCCCCAGGCATCACTTACAATCGCATGTGGCATTGAGCCAGGAGAAGATAGATTAGAAGGTTATAGCACCATAAAGCTATTTCAGAAAAATACAGATGTTTTAGAGACTGCTTTTAAAGTAAACGGACTTGATAAGGATGTATTTTTGTTTGTTGTTCCTTCCGATCCGGAGCTTGCCAAGACAGAAACGCAGATAGCCACAAGCGATGAAAAGGCATATTTTATAAAAGATGCGTGTGAAGTTTTTGAAAGCCATTTTGATTATATTTTTCTTGACTGTCCGCCGAACCTTGGGCCATTCGTGCTTAACGCACTCACAGCAGCTCACGAAGTAATAATTCCAGTCAAGACAGATTATCTCAGCTTCAGAGGATTGGAGCTTATCCTTGACAGTATTGCAAATGTAAAAGCATCAAAAAGACTTAATCCGGATCTGATAACAAAGGGCGTTATTGCCACAATGTACAGAAAACAGACAAAGGATCATCAGGACATACTTGGACTGTTGGATCAGACCGCAACACTTCTTGGAGTTGTAAAAGAATCCGTAGAAGCATCAAAGGGTGATGTTGATGGTTTGCCGGTTGTCGTATCTGCGCCAAAGTCAGATGTGGCAAAGGCATATATAGAGATAGCGGAAAAACTTTAAATGTATATACACGCATAATACATGTGTAGCACATATGTATATACAAAGTGGAAGGAGATACAATGGGAGATTTAGGAGCAAAAGCAGCTGCAAGACAGAAGAGAACAGAAGCAGCCAAGAAAGAAAATACAACTATAGGGTTCTTTTCCAAAGAACACGGATCCGGAGGAAAGAACCGAGCAATATCTGCCAGGGTAAATGATGATATATATGCAGACTTCAAGAAGATATGCAAGGCGAAAAGTGTTACTCCAAACGCAAAAATAAATGAGCTGATCAGCGAATTTGTTCTTGATAATAAGAAATATATCGAGAGATAAATGTATATACACACATAATACTTATGCAATACATATGTATATACAAATTTGAATGGAGAAAAATCATGATCGCAAGTAGTAATCTTCATAATTCGAAGAAGAACAAAGAAGATGAATTCTAAACAGAATTGGGAATGATAGAAAAAGAATTAAAGCACTATAAAAGCCACTTCAAAGGGAATACAGATTTAAGGAGAGATAATAATGGGTTCTTTACTATTGGCAGTTATATATCTGATTTTTATAAGCCTGGGATTACCTGACTCGCTTTTGGGGTCTGGATGGCCAGTGATGCAAGGGACATTCGGTGTTCCTTCCTCCTACGCTGGTTATGTTTCAATGACAATCTCATTCATGACCATTATTTCAGCGCTCTTAAGCCCTAAATTCATAAAGAGATTTCACACGAAATGGATCGTTATCTTTTCGATATTCCTGACAATCCTTGGACTTCTTGGCTTTTCAATATCAGGACACTATGCGATGCTATTCTTGTTTGCTGTGCCTTATGGTCTTGGAGCTGGCGCAATAGATGCATCTGTAAATCATTACGTAGCGAATAACTACTCCGGATCAGTTATGAACTTTTTGCATTGCTTCTATGGTGTGGGTGCGGTAATTAGTCCGTCAATTATGGCCCTTGCTCTTAAGTATGCCAGATGGAATGAAGGCTATAGATGGACTGCCTTTGTTCAGATTGGGATTCTGCTTGTATGTATTCTTTCCCTTCCTCTTTGGAAAAAGAATGAGTCGGAAAGTAATGAAGAAGATATCAAAAACAGCGCAGGCATTAGAGAAACCTTAAAAGTTCCCGGAGTGATCCTGACATTAGTTGCGTTCTTTGCCTATTGTGCAGGTGAGGCTACATGCTTTCTTTGGACACCGAGTTATTTTGCCGGAACAAGAGCAGGTCTTTCAGATGAACTTATAGCATCTTTTGGATCCCTGATTTTCGGAGGACTTATGCTGGGAAGACTCATATCCGGTTTTATATCCAATAAGCTGGGTGACAGGCTTCTTATCAGGATTGGAATAATAGTGGAATTGGTGGGCATATTGTTCGTCTTTATTCCAACAAATGGTTGTCTTGTTGCAGCAGTTGGCTTTGTAGTCATCGGAACAGGAATGGGACCCGTTTATCCCGCAATCCAGCACATGGCTCCGACTAATTTCGGCAAAAGATATAGTGCTGCTGTTATCGGACTTCAAATGGCATCTGCGTATGTTGGAAGCACCTTTATGCCAATGGTCTTCGGTCACTTGCAGCAGGCGATAGGGATAGGAATAATGCCGTTGTATTTGCTGGTTTTTGCAGTAATGAATGTTGGATTTCTGGAGCTGACTTATAAGGTGATCAGGAAATAACAGGCGGGACATGAATTCGGAGTTAATCTTCCCTAATAAGTTTGAAATGACTTTTCCTATATTCAATCAGTCCTTCATCCTGCATGTGGGAGAGTTCTTTAGACATATTGGTTCTTTCGAGGTTGAGGTAATCAGCGAGCTGTTGCCGGCTGAAAGGAATGTCGAATTCTCCTGAGCCTGTCTGCAGCGCAGTGGCGTTTAGATATGACAGGAGGCGTCCTCGGCAGCTTTTGGGAGAGGTATGGAAGCTTCGTCCTGAGAGAACAAGGTTTTTCTGAGATGAGATAATAAGTATATTTTTAAGGAGCTTTTCCTTCCAGGGAGAGCTCTTTTTGCTGTCATCAAGCAGGTTTCTTATATTGCAAAAAAGAATTCGGCATTCTTCATTTGCTCTGACATCCACCAGAAGGACTTCGCCAAGAAGGGCGTAGGTTTCAGCAAAGTACTGATTTTGGCCCACATGACTTAAGACAGTACAATTGCCCCAGACGTCGTTACTTTCGATGGTAACACTGCCGGAGAGTACCATTCCTATATTATTGGTCTTGTCTCCAGCGTGGAGAATCACATCATCTTTTCGATATTTCTTTTCCCGGGCATCTAGTGAATCCAGGCATGAAGACAGCTCTTTTGCTGTCATACCCTGGAATAGTCTGCTTTTTTCTATGTTTTCATATTTCATAAAAAAGCTCCAAAATGTGGTTTAAACAACATACTTGTTATGAACAGTATATTATACTGGCACCATCAGAACAAGAAACAAAGGAAAAGCAGAGAGGTTTAAAGATGGTCAGAAAGATAATAAAGATTGATGAAGAAAAATGTAACGGTTGTGGAATCTGTGCCAATGCATGCCATGAAGGCGCTATTGATATCGTAAATGGAAAAGCAAAGCTTGTAAGAGAGAATTTCTGCGATGGTTTTGGAGACTGTCTGCCGGGATGTCCTATGGGGGCAATCTCTTTTGAAGAGAGGGAAGCTCCTGCCTATGATGAAGCTGCAGTAAAGGCTGCACAGGAGAGGAAAGGGATGGGTGGAAACGGATGCCCAGGTTCAAGATTTATGACACTTAAGAGTGACGTCGAGGAGGTCAATGAGCCCGGACAGGATATGATTTCAAGAATGAGTATACATCCTTCAAGACTGATGCAATGGCCATGTCAGATAAAGCTTCTGCCAACACAGGCTGATTTCTATAATGGAGCCAAACTCCTCATTGCAGCAGACTGCACAGCATACGCTTATGCAAACATGCACGAAGAATTCATGAAGGGCAAGGTTACTATGATCGGATGTCCTAAGCTTGACGAGGGAGATTACACTGAGAAGCTTACAGAGATCATATCAAACAACGACATTGCCAGTGTGACTATTGTAAGAATGGAGGTTCCCTGTTGCGGAGGCCTTCAAAGAGCCGCTGAGAATGCAATAAAGAACAGTGGTAAGTTCCTTCCATGGCAGGTTGTGATAATCTCCAGGAATGGTGAGGTCCTTGATTAAACATATTCAGAAAAAGGGTTACGCGATTAACCCATTGCTATTACGGGCTTTCTATACTAATAATATTGTTAGGTATTATTGAGGAGGCAAGTGATGACGGAAGAATCATTTTTCAGAAAATCTATGAAGATTGCAGTTCCTGTTGCATTACAGGCTATGCTGCAGTCTTCTTTTTCTATGATTGATCAGGTTATGGTGGGGCAGCTTGGTAAGACTGCCATAGCAGCGGTAGAAATTGGAGGTAAGCCGGGATTTGTTTTTGCCTTTGTCAGCGGAGCAGTAGCAACAGTAACAGGCATCATGGTTTCTCAGTACATTGGAAAAGAGGATGATGAAAAAGTAGATGTGAGCATGTCGATCAACATGCTGGTCATGATGGTGATAGCTCTTTTGACAACAATGGCATGTCTGTTTATTCCGGGAATACTGACCGGAATATTTACGAAGGATGCGGCGGTAATAGAGACCGGAACTGAGTATGTCCGCATTGTTTCACTCATTTATCCTCTTTCGGGAGTAGCTTCCATACTGGCGGTGCAGATAAGGTGCAAAGACCACTCGGAATATCCATTATACATAAGTGCCGTGGCGGCTGTCGTCAATACAGCGCTGAACTTCATCCTGATATTCGGGCATTTCGGCGCACCAGCGCTTGGAGTTAAGGGTGCAGCCATTGCCAGCGTGGCATCTCAGGTTGTGAATCTGGTTCTCATGATCTATTTCTATAATAAGATCTGCAAGTTCCGCGTCTGTATCAAAATGGATGGAACGGAAATAAAGCAGTACATTACGATACTGTTTCCTATAGTGTTTAATGAATTCATGTGGACTGTGGGACAGAATGTAAATACCTTCATTTACGGACACATGGGGACAGATGAGCTGGCAGGTATGGCTCTTACAGGACCGATTCAGGGGTTGTCTATTGGAGCTCTTTCGGGACTTGCGCAGGCAGCAGGTATTCTTATCGGAAAGCGCCTGGGAGAGCAGGAATACGACAAGGCCTATGCGGAGTCCAAGAAACTGTGCATATATGGTTTTGTAGGCTCGGCTCTTATGTCGTTAATTCTTGTATTGGGCAGAAACCTATATGTGGGTCTATTTAAGGTTGATGCAAATGTCGGTATGATCGGTGGGATGCTGCTGGTGACTTTTGCAATTCTTGCGCCGGTCAAGGTTCAAAACATGATCCTCGGTGGAGGCATTATCAGAAGCGGCGGCAGGACCAAGTACATCATGATCATAGATATACTTGGTACCTGGCTTGTGGGAGTGCCACTGGGTCTTTTAACCGGACTGTATCTTAAGTTGCCAATCGTCTGGGTATATTTCATATTGTCCCAGGAGGAACTGGTCAGATTTATCATAACCGTGTTTATGTTTAGAAGCAGAAAGTGGATGAACACAATAGAGTAAGGGCATAGTATGTGGGATGAGAACAAGGTAAGGATCATAGATATCGCAGAAGAACTTGGAGTCAGCACGGCTACTGTATCAAACGTGCTGCATGGCAAGACCAAAAAGATATCTGATGCAACGGTAAAGAGAGTCGAGAAAAAACTTGAGGAAAGCGGCTATATTCCAAATATGGCAGCAACGCTCCTGGCCAGGAATAATTCAAGGATCATAGGAGTTGTGGTCAATGATCATGAAAAGTATGAGGGAAGGGTTTTTGAAGATCCCTTTATTAGCTCTGCCATTAACTATTTGTCCGACGAAATTGAGAATGCAGGGTACTTCATGATGCTGAAAAAGGTAAAAGAGATCCTGGATATCGTGCGCTTTTCTTCAATGTGGAATCTTGATGGTCTCATCATCATCGGTTTTTGCGAGGATGAATACAAGAACCTTCGGGATCATATAAGACGTCCCTTCGTTGTCTACGACGGCTTTATGAAGGAACAGGGACGCATCAGCAATGTTACCATAGATGACTTTGACGGCGGCAGACAGGTCGGAGAGTACCTTAGGAAGATGGGGCATAAGAAGGTCCTTTGCGTTTCCGATAACAACATATGTATGGATCTTGACAGATATAACGGACTTAATCAGGGGCTAGGGAAGGATGCTGACTTCCTTATGATTCCTATGAGCAGGGAAAAGAGACATCTCTTTTACCAGAAAAATCTGAAGAAAATAAAGAAATATACCGCTATATTTGCGGTTTCAGACTACTATGCAATTGATCTCATGGTATTTCTTAAGAGCTGCGGTATTTCGGCTCCGGAGGACATTTCCGTTGTAGGATTTGATGGAAGCATTGACTGTCAGAGGGTTGCGCCTGTGCTTACCTCCGTTTATCAAAACAATGAACTCAGGGCAAAAATGGCCATGGAGCTGCTTCTTAAGATGCTGCAGGATAGCAGCTTTTCCCAGAGCGTGTGCGTTCCGGTTAAGCTTGTGGAGGGAGAAAGTGTGAGGCAGATATAATGTCATTTCTGCACGTTATTATGATAAAATAAGTGCAGGGAGTAAAGAATAACCATGAAAAGATGGAATGAATTAGCTCGTTCAAGCATAGAGCAGGCTGGCTGCATTATTGTACTTTTGGTTTTTGTGATTATTTCTGTTGCTTCAGGCAATCGTGAAAGAAATACTAATGCTGCCATATCTGGTGATATTAATGAAGGCTGGATTGATGAAGATGGACAGGCTGTTGATCTTTATGATCTTGAGCCAGGCGATCATTCTGTTACGTTGGATATCAGAGGGCTGGACACTGAAGGGAAGGCGATTTGCTTCAAAACGGTTGATACCAATTTTAGGGTTTATGCATCGGATGAGCTGATATACGAGTATAATCCTGCGATTCCAAGGCATTTGGGTCTTTCCTATGGTATGCAATATCATACCATCGCAATTCCAGAGGGAAGTTCTACTTTAAGGATGGACCTCGATCCTGTATTCGCAAATACGTCTGCAGGTATAAGAGATATAGCTATCAGTGTTGCAGAGCAGTACATGACATATGTCTTTAAGAGAAATCTCTTTCCATTTGGACAGTGTACGACAACTATAGTTATCGGGCTTCTTTTTGTTATAGCAGGAATAACGGGCCAGATCGTTATGAAATCATCAGGTATTGATTTCATTTCTTTAGGTATGATCTGTGTAATGGTAGGATTTGTAGGGATTAATGATACACTTATTCTTCAGATACTAACAGGTCGTCCTGAACTTATCAGAGTCATAGAATATATGTGCTTCGTCTTTTTGCCATTTCCGGCGCTTTCTTTTTTTGCGTGTTCCGAAAAAAGCAGGATTCCAGATCTCTCAAAGGACCGGGTCTCTCTTGTAAAAAAACCTACCATAAAATCTTTTTTCACTTTTTCCCGTGTGATTAAAATATTCTTCTCCTATAGTCCTTTCCAAGAGACAGCATGCTTCTTCCTCCGAAATAATTTTATGACCTTTGTGCATTTTCTGTATTAGCAGCAGGACAACATTCTATATGAATTTACGGATATTCAATGATTGAAAAGAAAAAAGTCCTTGTCAGATACCTCGAGAAAAGGTACCTAACAGGGACTTATAACAATAACGGTCTTCAGTGTTCACTTTTTCTACGAATCATCAGCCTATGCTATCGTCAAGCATTTGGATGTGAATTTACTCCTTCTCATCAGACTGATCCTGTTCATATGTTTTTTTCAGTGAGTATATCAGCTGATCATGATGCTCCGGATTCTCGACATCTCCAACCGTACCAATCTGACCATGAGATCCGTACACCGGAATTTCATCTAACATTTTCTCTAATGGCTGATTTTGCATTATTACAACCTCCTTTTTTATTTTGTGTTTATCCATAGTATTTTACGCAGGCTTTGCATCAGAGTCTCCCTCTTGTAAGATGCCGGTAACCCTTAAAATGATTCGCTGCATGAGAAAATATCCTATATTATTTTTCATTTTTTCAGCACTCACTTCCGGTTCCGAACGCCAAAGCCCGGATAGAGCAACTGCAGCCTCATGCATGAGGTCAATCTCATCTACATCAAGTGCATCATACATACCTGCCTTTAGCTCTTTTGTAAATATTACGATAGGATTAGTGAGGGATTCTCCATTTATCCACTGGCGAAATACTCTTCCGATAAATCGGCTGACTTCCTTATTGATCAGCGTTTCATCTATCATATTCAATATATTCTGTATTTCTTCTACCGCAATACCCGAAATGTTATTAAGATAGTTCTGAAGCATTTGTACAGAAGCTTCGTCTGTGATGGTATTATTCATTTTTCTCACCTCATTTCCCTTTCGATCCTGACTTATCATTGACCTTGCAGGTTACTACTCCCGTGGCATTATCCACCAGCTCCTGTTCATGTTTACACAGATCATATTTGTTGACTATCATCGGTTCCTGTCCGCTGATAAAAATGCATTCCTTATCAAGAGGTAGAGACAGGAGAGTTTTCGCAAGTTTATTCATTTTTGTGGCAAAAATCTCTGCTGTTTTAAGGCTTTGACTGCCGGCCATATATGTTTGCACAGAACAGTTGTCCACGATCGTCGTCGCAGTGTATTCATCATATAGAGAATAGAGCTGTGTTATCGATTGTAAAAGAATAGAAACCGATATATTACGGGAACGTATGACAGATATGATCTTGTCAAAATCCGGGATCACGACATTACTCGCAAAATCATCAAGCAAAAATCTTACCGGTACAGTAAGTTTTGAACTGTCTTTTTGATCCGCTGAATCTATCAAAACCTGGAATGCTTGGGTATAAAATGTATTAATCAATGCTTCTCTTGTTCTGTCGGTGTCAGAAATATTGAGAAATAGAACCATCTTTTTATTGGCTAATTCCTCAAATGATATCTGTTTCTGCATTGTATATAGCTGAGAAATATCATTGTCTGAGACCATGTTCAAGCTGTTATTTACAAACCCGAGTATGCTTGCAAACATCCTGTCTGCAGGCATATTTTTGATGATTTTAGGATATATGCGCTCCGCAAGACACCCCGGAGATTCAATTCTCAGCTTGAGGATGTCATCCTTAAGTGAATCGGAACCTATGAGATTGACAGTTTCTTCTACTGACGCGAAGTTTCGAAAATGATCGGTATTCATCTCCTGTACATAAGAGATGGCAAATTCAAGAAACATCTGTCCCGATTGAGACCATATGGGCTCACTGTCACGTTCCTGTACAGGGCATAATGACTCTGCCATTCTTCGGATATCAAGATCCTTGTGATCAGTTCTTATGTGAGAAAACGGATTATATCCGATAGTGCTGTGCCGGGGGTTCACAAAATCAATGGTTTCAACGATAAAGCCTCTGTCTCTAAGTGCTTTACTATATTTTCGGAATAGAGTATTCTTGGTGTCAGCAACAATTTTGCTTTCATTTGTTGCGAAAAGATTTGGAATAACATACGAACGGGTTTTTCCTGCTCCGCTTGCTCCTATGATCAGATCATTATTGTTTAATCCGTGGGTATCATTGCTTATGTATACTCCTTCACCCAGTATTCTTCGATTTTTCATTGTCATCATCCTCCTTTTTGATGGGGTATACTACCAGAGCATTCTATTCTGCGGCTCTCGTAGATTTATTGCCTGATTCATGTGGGTTCACTTCCTTTTACCTCCCGCATGATCATAGAGATGTGATTATTTCATCAGCCAGCCCAAACTCTATTGCCTCTTCGGCAGTGAAATAGCTGTCTGACTTTGTGTTTTCCAGTATTTCATCAGATGTTTTTCCTGTACATTCGGCCAGGATCTCGGCCATGATAGTCCTTGTCTTCATTAGATTTTCTGAAATGGTCTGCAGATCGAGTGCTGTGCCGCCTGTTTTTGTTATCCTGGGATCGTGTATCATCACCTTCGAGTGCGGGAGCATCTTTCGTGTATTGCCAGCGGCAAAAATGACAGAGGCCATGCTGGCCGCCATGCCCATACATATTGTGACGATGGGACAGCTGATAGCTTTCATCACATCAAAAAGTGCAAGTCCATCCTGAACCGATCCTCCAGGGGAATTTATATATATCGTGATTTCCGCATCCGGATCCTGTTTCTCCAAATATAAGAGTTGCAGGATTATTGAATTGACAGATTCCTCATCAATTTCAGACACACAGTTGATCTGGCGGTCTGTCAACATATCGTCGAGTATTGAGAATGTATCGTATCCTCTACTGCTTTCCTTAACAATCCTTGGTGTATTGAATATATCCATCTTCTTTCCTCCGTTTCTATACTTGATATAAAAGGCTCACAGATTCCGGGTTTTTCATGAAATCTGTGAGCACATGTTCCTGCTACGGTCATACGAAGCCAGCGTTTTCGCGGTTATATGACTTCTGTTTAACTTCTTTTCACATTGTCAATGCAATGTAGGCGCATACCGCTTCGTTACTTAACGAAATGGTAGTTCATCGCTATGTTCCCTGATGAAAGCTTCCATTTCTACGAGGTTGTTTTTCGCTTGAATATGATCCTCGATTTTTACAATCAGATCGGAAGCAGCATTACGAATTGTATCAAGAGACGATTTCAGTTCCGGAGTATCTTTATCTGCAGACCAGCTTGCCACATATCCGAAGGAATAATCCGAAGTATCAATTCCGAAATGCTGGCAGATAATATAGGCCACAGACTCGGCTTCTGTTTCTCTTTGATTGCGGCTCTTCTGTTTTACATCTTTGGACATACGCTCTTTAGAGTGGAGCGCCTGATGTGCCGCTTCATGGATTATCGTCTTTATAGTCTGTGCCTCGCTCATATTATTCTGTATGGCGATACGATCATCTTCTATACTGTAGAAGCCTTTTGCACCAGAAGGGATATCCTCAAAGCTGATCGGAACAGGGACAGACTCTTTGATTGCATCAAGTAACTGTGTGTATCCGTCCACACTGCCTATTAGCTCAGTTATCCCGAGTTCGGGAATGGGCTCTCCTTCTGTCTGCGAGATGTCAAAGGTACTGATCGGCTTAAAAGAAGTGATCGTTACCTCGACAGATTCTTTTAAGATCTCACCATTTGTTCCTTTCATGGGCCTCCCGGAAATATCAAGCCTATCCTGTTCGATACATTTCTTGTACGGTGCAGGGGCAAGGATACGGATGGAGCGTTCACCTCTCCGGACATATCGATTCATGTTTTTCCATCCTGTGAATGATTGGCACATGGTAGCATTCGGGCGCTGTAGCATAATAAGAATCTGATTATTCACAGAATAGCGGGGCAGTCGGGCACAGAAATTCAGATATTCTATGTATCCATCGCTTTCAAAGATTTGTCGTACGCCTTGTTCGAGCTTGTCGGTTATTGCAGTAAGTTCTGCTTTACGTGCCTTTGCAGCGGCCTGTGGATCAAAATCAGACATTATAAACTCACCCCCTTGTTATAGTGTTTTGTTACATCATGCGGCACAGTTCTCTGAGCAACATTTCAAAATGCATGGTTCATGAGTGGCAGCGATATAAATTGTTTTTGTATCCCGGTCATAGTAGTAGACGTTATCAGATAAGATCTCATCAGGTGCTACCTGAGTTTCATTAACTTCTTTTACAGTCGTCTCCAGTGTTGTTACATCCATACCACCAGTATCCGGGATAAGCAGAATCTCATGGATAGATGAGGGGAGGATATAGAGATTTGTCTCTCTGTTTTGAGCGAATTCGTCAAGCTTGTCGGTGAAGATCATTGCGGCTGCGCCGTTAAAACGTGATTCGTTGGTCATCACATACATTCGATCATCGTTTGACAGCATTTCTTCAGGAACATTATCACCCATCATTTCCGACATAACCTCCACCATACTCTGAATCCTTACGGGCTGTTTTTCATCCATGTTAGCCATGGCATGTTCCATTAATGTTTCAATGGTGACGGCCCACATTTTCAGATGTTCGTTCTTTACCGTGATAACAGCATTTCCGAATTCAGTGGCATCTACCTGTACCTGGAATATCGCTGCAAGGTCACCGAAACGGTAATGCGGAATATCCTTGAGCATTTCCACATTTTTTTCTGCGTTAATGACTTTCATTGCGAGCCGATCTTTGGCTGACTCAAAATCAGTGAAGAAATCAAGTGATACATTCTCATGTCTATTTGTTAGATATGTGTTAATGATCCTTTCAGTGATTTCCTCCAGGCCTAAACCATCAAGATAATCAGCATAATACTGATCAATGTAAATGGTCGGAGCAATGTTTACATCATTCTCACTGATTGTTAAGCCGTGAAGACAGACTCCGTTATTCTTGGTGACCTGACGTATGGTTACCGTATGATCAGCGGCCATGTCCGGATGTTTGTCAAACAAGTGCTCATTCAATGTTTCAGAAAATTCCGTGATTGATTTTGATTCTTTTCTCATTTGGTTTCCTCCTTATAAATCGATCTTGGGCTCAAATAAGCCAGCCCGGTTCCGCAACTTTTTTTTGGCGCCGGGCGCTGGATTGGAGCCGTATGGGACGGGAATATTATTGTGAAGACTGTAAGCATATGAATTATGATGGATGCATTTAAACACCGCTGTGATTTTGGCTATTTTTAACTTGAAAAAAAGTGAGACCTTCAAAACACCGTTGATCAAGGGCGTTTGTTTTTGTTGATTATTGAAGGAAAAAATGATAGTATGGGCTTGTGGATAAATTTGAATAATCCGTCACTTGACAGCCATTTGACAGCTTTTTGAAAAGCACTTTTTCCGGCACACGACAGACATTTGATATTTTTATGTAACTATTGTTTTGTTGTTGAAGGAAGAGGTGTTTTTATTATGAGTAATTTCAAAAGTTTGATGGCGGAAGCCGCTTCAATGAGCATGGATGAACTTGATGCTCGTCAGAAAGAAATTCAATCGGAAGCCGATTTCCTGGCTGATATACTGAAGATGCGAAAGAAGCTTGGAGATCGCACGTCTGAACAGCTGAGACGCAAAGCACGTCGGGAAGAAAAATCCTTAGAGAAAAAGAATATGGTAAAACGGCGGACTGCCGTTGATGTTGAGGCATCTGTTAATACTACGAAGACAGCACCTGCGAAGTCTCAGGTTTCGTCTGTGTCAGATGGAATGCCGCCAATAGGAGACTTGTTCGGAAACTGACCGAGCGAGCGGAGCGAGCGAGCACGATGACCCCAACGGGGTCTATCGTGCTATACCCTCCATGGGTTCATAGAAAAAGCGAGCGGACTGCGAGCTAATGAGGAACAGAGGTGATTATATGGCACATTTACAGTTATTAAAAAAATCTGATCTCAAAGGGGTTGTCGAAGAAGCTGAGAGACTGTCAAAGCATTATAAGAATGATGTTGATCCTGGGCGTACACATCTTAATTATAACATTGGACTTGAGTGTGACATCGGATCTGATCCATTTACATTACAGGTCGAGGCACGCGTCCGGAAGATTATGCAGGGACGAAAGGTGCAGGATCAGACTAATGTTATCGGATCCTTTGCAATGACATACCCAGCTGAGTTATGTACCACAGAATATGTACGGGATGATGAGGGAAATATTGTATATAAGGAATATCCTGTTAAAGGACCCGATGGAAAACCCCTTCGTGACGATGAAGGTAATGTGATATCGGAACGGAAACCCCGTACATATAACCGACCGATTGATCCTGAACATTGTAAACAGTTTATGCAGAAATCTTATGACTTTGTTTGTCAGAGGTATGGTAAGGATAATGTCATGGGTGGGTTCGTGCACATGGACGAGACCACGCCACATATTACCGTACTTGTGGTTCCTGAGGCTGTCAGCAGAAAAAACCATAAAAAGACGGTTTCGAGCGCATCCTTGTTTACGAGGAAGGAATTGCTCAAGTTCCATCCGGAGTATCAAGAGTATCTTGATGAACATATGCCGGAAGGTGCTCCCAGGTGTCTTGTTACGAACGGAAGGACTAAAGGGAACTATTCGATGGAAGAACTTAAAGCTCGGACGGATGATCTGAAAGCTATGGAAAAGTACAAGGACGCATCAGCCAAACTTGAAGTGGTGAATGACAGTATAAACGAAAAGAAGAATGAGCTTAAGCGTCTGCGGAAAAAGTATGATCATAATGAAGCAGTTATAAAGACGCAGGAGAATGACATTGAAGATCTTCGGATAAGAATCAGAACAGGAAAAGCTGAATTGAAAGCAGTTGATCATGAGATGGAAAATATGAAGAAAACCTATGCAGGGTTGAGGGAGGATCTGTCTGATGTTTTCTTACATTTGCAAAAGGCTCTTAAAGAATTGGAAGAGGTACCAGAGGATGATCGTACGAAATACAAGAGTTTAAGTGAGTATTGCAGGTCCATCAAATTTAAGGATGGGTCTTCAGTGTATGACAGGTGGGATCGATCAGAAAAAAAGACAAGTTCGGAAGCTGCTTATAACCAGCTTGAAGAACTGAGGAAGAAGCATCCGGACTGGTTTGCAGTAGGAGAGGAGGTGAATATTGGGAAAGCGCCCGATGAAACTGTTATAAATATGTAGAAATGGAGGTAACTGATATGTATGATAATATAGAGAATTCAATGGAGGTTGATGATATGATAGATCTTAGTAGAAAAATTGATAAACCCTCGGCGATCATGGATAATACCAATAGAACCGTAAAGGAGTTGGAGAGTTTAAACAGAGTTGCAAATAAGTTGTTAGAAGCCCTTATTAGGATTTATGATTTGAAATCGGAGGAGACAAACAGATTATCAAGTCAGACAGAAACCAAGGTTGTTGAAGATGTTGAATACGATAAAATAAAAAAGAGATATGAGTATATGAGAAAACACAACATTCATTGATACTAAAGGGTCTTTCCAGGATCGCCTTGTTTTGTATGAGAATTGAAAAGGCAAGGACAGTACTTTATCCAGATTGTGGGTACTGTCCTTGCTTTCTTTGTTGCCATGATATGATTCTCCTTAAAACATGATGGAATCTGTCAGATCCTTCCGATAGGTTTGTCAGAAATATATATGACAAAGCAGAGTGTAAGGCACTGGAAGCAAAAGGTAAAAGAAAAATGCTGGTTTTCGTGGTATTATGAGAAAAGCGGATGCCCTAAATAGAGTATAATAGAGAAGAATGACTGTAGATCAAAGTGAGTGGACACGTGCGAGAGATGAACTTGTGAGAACCATTATAGATCTCGGATTTCCGGGGGAATTTGGAAATGAGATCGTGAGGAATCTCGGAAGTCCTAAGGCTATGCATCGGATGAACGGCTATCTCATAAATGTCAAACCGAAAAGCGTGGAGCTTGTGGTGGACGAGATGCTGGCAATCCGCAGTGAGGTTCTGGCATGGAAAGAAAAAAATCCAGCGAGGAAGCCAATGCCAGATACAATGAGTTGCTGAACTATGGTTTTGGGGAGGAGGAATAAAGATGCTGGAAACAGGAACAAAAGCACCGGATTTCACATTACCGGATCAGAACGGGCAGATACACTCACTTTCTGATTATAAGGGTCAGAAGGTGATCCTGTATTTCTACCCAAAGGATAATACGTCTGGCTGTACGAAGCAGGCCTGTGGCTTTGCAGAGAGATATCCGCGGTTTCAGGAAAAGGGAGCGGTTGTACTCGGTGTAAGCAAGGATTCTGTTGCATCCCATAAGAAGTTTGAAGAGAAATATGGTCTGCCGTTTACACTTCTTTCCGATACAGAGCTTGAAATCATCAAGGCCTATGATGTATGGAAGGAAAAGAAAAATTACGGCAAGAAATCTATGGGCGTGGTAAGGACAACCTATCTCATAGATGAACAGGGTGTGATCATAAAAACCATGGATAAGGTCAAAGCAGCAGATAATCCGCAGGAAATGCTGGATCAGTTGTGAAGAAGCAGTTTGGAGGTAAACATGGCAGAGATAATAAAGGTCATTGACGATGCATGGAGATTTGAGGATGACAGCGTCAGGTTCTTTCTGTTCTGCGGAACCGAAAAGGCGGCACTGATAGACTCGGGAATGAATGTGCCGGATGCAAGGAAACTGGCCGAAAGGCTCACCGATCTTCCACTGATACTGATCAATACACATGCCGATCCCGATCATATATCCGGAAATGCCGCATTTGAAGAGGTATACATGAGCCCAGCTGAAGAAGAGAATTACAGGGCGTTTGGCGGAAAGGGAAAGATCATCCCCGTACATGAGGGAGATGTGATAGATCTTGGAGACCGCGCTCTTCGGATTATTGATATCCCTGGTCACACGCCCGGAAGCATAGCTATTATTGATGAAAAGAACAGGATACTGGTAAGCGGAGACAGTGTGGAAGACGGAAATGTATTTATGTTCGGACCCATGAGAAACCTGGATCTTTATATAAAGAGCATGGAGCACCTTGAAGAATATAAGGATATGTTTGATGATGTATATGCGATGCACGGATCATTTCCGGTGCATAGTGATCTGATAGGAAAACTGATCGAAGGTGCACGGCTGATTAAGGATCAAAAAGTGGAAGGCAGTCCTGTTAACGTATTTGGGAGCGAAGCTGTTTTCTATAAGTTTTCATATGCAGGTTTTCTATGTGATCCGGTTTGAAGGAGAATAAACATGTGGGAAATGGATTATGATACAGCAGCATCATATTGGACTGAGAAGGCAAGGGATTCTGCAAAAATGGAACTGGAGACCTTAAAAGAAAGGATAGATTCCTTTATCACAGGGCATAACACCTGCGCACTTGCTACGGCCTCTGCGGATATGGTGAGATGTACGCCCATAGAGTATAACTATCTGGATGGTATATTCTATCTCTTTTCTGAGGGTGGCCTGAAATTCAAGGCATTAAAGGAAAACAGACGGGTAGGTATGGCCATATATGAACCATATGATGGATTCGGAAACCTCAAGAGCCTTCAGGTCGAGGGAAATGCAGAGATCATAGAACCTTTCAGCGATGAGTATATGAAGCTTCTGGAATATAAGAAGATCTCTGTGGAAGCGATAAAGAAAATGCCGCATCCTATGAATCTTATAAAGATTGTTCCAGACAGCTTTGATTACCTTGACTCAGATCTGAAGAAGGATGGATTTGATATCAGACAGCATTTTTAACCAGAACAAGAGGAATGCATGGAATTATTAGATATCTGTAATGAGCAGGGGATCCCAACGGGAGAGACGGTAGACCGGGACATCGCACACAGAGACGGTATCATCCACAGGACAGCCCATGTGTGGGTAGTAAGAAAACGGGACGATGGGTATGATATCCTGCTTCAAAAGAGAAGCATGGAGAAAGAATCATTCCCAGGTCTTTATGACACCTCGTCTGCCGGACATATTCCTGCCGGGGCGGAACCACTGCAGTCGGCGCTCAGAGAACTAAAAGAGGAACTGGGGATTGATGCTGATGGATTGAAGCTTTCTTTTGCAGGGACATTCCGTATCCAATATGAGAAGAAATTCCATGGGAAAGAATTCAGGGACAATGAAGTCACCTCTGTCTATGTTTATCAGGAACCCGTAGATATAGAAAAGCTCACTCTTCAAAAAAGTGAGGTTGATGAGGTCAGATGGTTTGACCTCGATGAAGTATGGGAAGAAATAAAAACTGACAGGAGACGGTTCTGCGTTCCAACAGACGGATTGAGGATACTAAGGGAATATCTCGGTGTCAGTTGATTTATCAAGGGTTCAATGGGACTCCGAACGTGAATCCGGTGTTATTGAAGAAGAGGATAGGATTATGAAGAAGATATTGTTGATCATCGGTATAATACTTGTCATTGCCGCCGTTTTTTGTTTTGGGAAGGGAATGATAAACCGACATTTGTATCTTACGGTGATGGATGGCGATTCTGCGATATTTCAGAAGTTCAGAAATGCTTTCACTTTCTATTTCCGCCTTGCAGCCGGGTTGATTATCCCGGGGATAATTATGCTGATCATATGGTTCAAGATCAGAAAGTAGGAATTCATTATGTATAAGCTGGAAATCTATGCACCGGAGTCGGCATTGGAAGATATCCGGAAAGTATTGCTTGAAATGGATGCAGGACGGCTCGGAAACTATAAAGGCTGTTTATCATATTATCCTGTTACAGGAGTATGGTTTTCCGGGGAGAATACTAATCCCACAATAGGATCTCCGGGTGAGTGGAGCAGGGAGCCGGAGATCAAGATAGAAGTAAATGTGGAAAATGCCAACGTCGAAAAAACTGTTGAAGCGATCAGAAAGGTTCATCCTTATGAAGAGCCGCTGATAAATGTAATACAGCTTAGTCTCCTGCAATAGCGGCATATCAAAAAAATTCAAAATAATGTATTGACTCTCACATTATGGTAGACATTAGAGTAGTGGTGAGCTCAGAAAAACATACATCCATGGAGGTAGACAAATGCTAAAAATAGGAGATTTTTCAAAATTATCCAGAGTAAGCATCAGGATGCTCCGCCACTACGACGATATCGGACTGCTGAAGCCTGCAGAGATCGATGATCTCACCGGATACCGATACTATCGTGAAGAACAGTTATTCATCATCGGACGGATCACAGCATTAAAGGATATGGGTTTTGCCCTGACAGATATTATCAGGATACTTGAGATCTATGATGAGAAGGATAAACTCGATGAGTATCTGATATCCAGACAGAAGGAGCTGTCAGATCAGGCAAAGGAAACAGAGTACAAACTGATGCTTCTGGATACAGCCCGAAAGAGGCTGAGAAAGGAGCAAAAAATGAGTTATGATGTAACAGTAAAGACGATACCCGAGAGATATGCAGCAACAGTTCATATGGTCATACCACGTTATGAGGATGAGCAGCTGGCGTGGAACAGGATGAAGGAGTATGGCAGACCACTGACTCCCGCCGATCCCTGTCTTGCCGGATGTGATTTCCTTGATAAGGAATATAAGGAAGAAAATGTGGAGATCGTAGCATGGATGACCGTCAAAGGGAAATATGAGGATAGCGATCAGGTTGAGTTTAAGACGCTGCCCGAGATCGAAGTGGCAAGCTGCATAGTAAAAGGCAGCTACGACCAGTTAAGCGATGCGACCGCAACCGCACTCTCCTGGATCAATTCAAACGGATACAGGATGAGCGAATCCCCTATGTTCTGTATTTATCATGTGAGTCCGGCAATGACGTCTAATCCGGATGAATATGTAACAGAAATATGCTTTCCTGTGGAATAATAGATCCTGTATGTCAGGGTTGAAATTATGTCCGTCATCAGGCTTGGGTCAGTCTGATGGCGGACGTTTACTGTTAGGAAAAAGGGTCCCGGAAAAAACTTCAAAAGCGGTACAATACATCTTGTATTTGTTTTTTTGATCAGCGCGTGAATCGATTCATTTCTTATGATGAAGAGGGTTGTAACGATTATTATGCTAATCATTACTTTGGATTACAAGAAACATTACGTGATAATGATTGGATTTGCGGGGAATTATGGGTGTGGTAATGATGTAATAAATAAAATATAGAAAAATTTATAACAAAACAATCCTATTTTGAATGCCATATGAATATATAAAAAACTTTTTCTTGGGAATTCGTTACGTTTGTTACATTTATAGATGGTGATCGAAGAATGCAGGAAATACGGATGTGGAATGGATAAGGTGATCAATTATTCCGGCATAAAGGATGTTTACGTCAAAGCATTACATTTTTTTCGGATATACGCCCCTCATCATCAACGCGTGTTAAAAAGGGGGCGGGGGCTCGACTTTTCTCTATACGCTCTTCTCAAGAAATGGCGTAAAATCATGGACAGTTTCATACGAGATAAGAAAATGCCGTCCAAAATGATAGGGGGCGGCATTATTCTTTACTTTCCGATCTTTCAGTCTCTATTATGGATATTCCGGATATACTCCCTCATCATCAGGCGTGTTTTTGACCGGAGTGCGAGGATCTCTTTCTATATCTGAGAAACTCTTAGCCGGTTATGGAAGCTGGGAAAATGACCTGGATTATATGATCATTCTCAACTTTTTTGTATCATGCATTTCTTTTGTCCAAATCTTGTAGCTCTTCTTTTGCAAGTTCTAACATTCTTCTACGCCTCTCATCATCTGTAATTGAGGAGTGGTCCACTTTAACAACGGGAACAGATTTAAGCGTGTCATAGTAATATGCTTTTAGCTGTTCATATGATTCCTGAGATTGCTCATATCTGCGAAGCTTTTGAACGTGCTCATACGAAGTTTTAACGATCTCAAATAAGCTTTTATTGTAATTGAAACCTTTATGGGTCTCGTCTTCTTCCCCAAAGATACGCAAATCAATCCAGTTTCGTCTTGCATCATCCGTGATTTCCGCATCATGAATAGTTATATTTTTATCATGTATGCTTGTTTTTATATCATATTTCTCTACTTCAAATAATTCCATAAACAGACACAAGACATCTCCGATGTTTGTCAAATGTTGCATATTATCTCGTCCACATAACCAATCAACAGAAACATTGCATTTATCTGCAATGTTGATAACCGCGTCTATTGTGGGTTTTATCTTTCCTAATTCATATGCAGATAATGTCGGCTGCGGGATGTTCAATTCTGCAGCGAATTCCTTTTGTGTCATATTTCCTTTAGCAGTACGAAGCATACGTAAACGCTCACCAAATATATTCTCAAAAGCTTTCATAGGATTTTCCTTTCTGTGTTATGAACTATTATAGCATAAGAGATTATATAACGCCAGTATATTATATATAATATAAATAATAGAAGATATCTGTACATATATAATAGGAATAAACTATATAACCGTAAATAATCCAAAGAACAATCAAGAAAGTGGAAGTTTTTAAATTTTATAAAATATCATTTATAATAGTATTGACATATTATAAACTATAGAATATAATACAAGCACAATAGATGATACAAAACGCTATATATTATAAGGAGGTTGTTATGATTTCTGAAAATAAAAAGAAATACGTCGATGTTGAAACGGTTATGGAGGACTTTGATATTTCCAGGGCCAAGGCATACTCCCTAATCCATGATCTGAACCGATCTCTAAAAACTCAATATCCAAATGCCATCGTTATTGCTGGTAAGGCAAATCGTCGATGGTACGATCAAGCTTGCCTCGTGCCTGTTTACGAAGAGGGGAGGGATGCTAAAGCATGAATGTATGAAATATATTGATCTGAAAAGTTTTTCTTGATACTGAAAATTATACATTTTAAGGAGGTTTACAATGAAAAATGAAGTAAGGAATCGTGATCACACTGGTAGAGAATTTCGTTCAATCTCGGAAATGTGCGGTTTCTACGGCATCCCGAGAACGACTTATTTGGACCGTATGAGAAATGGCTGGAGTCAGGAAGACGCCTTGACCAAGCATGCTGAAAGGACTTTGGGTATCGATCATTTATGGCTGCGTAAAAGAATGAATTGCGGAATGGAAGCGGAGATAGTCATGTATCATGATAGTGATCATATTGTAGTGGAATTTGACGACGGCGAGATGGCTGATGGATCTTTGAGTAATTTTTATAAAGGCAAGATTGCACACCCGATGATACGTTCAAAAGGATTTGGTCAGTATGGATGCGTATCTATCGCTCTCGCTTGGAAAGATGATGAAAATTCATATTATCATGTGATCTGTGAGAAGTGTAATAGTATTAGAGACATTTGGACTGATGAAAAGCTGGCGAATTTCCATCAGCCGTCCTGGTCAAATCATACATCCATGGATTGCTGTAAATGTTGTCTGAAAGACGATTATTTAACAACAATTTGCAGTTCGGTCTGATCGAAAAACATGTAAAAAAGAGGCTCTTCGGGCATAATGGTGGGTGTATAATGCCGGAAAGCCGTGTAAATACTGGCATAGTGCGTAAAAGGTTTTTGCGCAATTTCTGTGGGTTGACATGGAGCCTCTGGCTGGCGTGGTTTGCCAGCCTTGCTGCCGCCAATGCCTGAAAAACGGCTTGGCTGGCAGCCAGTCAGGCTACCACACCGCCCTCTCCATGTAAACCCTACAGAAATTTACCCACCATTATGCCAGAAGCCTCAAAAAAGAGGATATTATAAAGTCGAGAAATCTGTGCGTCAGCACGATTACAACTGAATACTGATAATTATGACAGCCAAATAGTTTAGGACCAGCCCGACGTAAGAACGGGCAAATATCGGGCGGAAACGTACCGAGCCTATCATAAATTGAACATGATGGGTCCCCTCGAAGACAGGCACACGGAATATGAAGAAGACGTACATCTTTTCTGTGATGTTTGATTTGAGGAGACTTTTTTTATTCTCAAAAAAACTTCGATGAAGAGAATGAATTTTCAAAAGTAACTCTTATCAATGGTTTTTTGGTGTGGAAGGAGGTGAGAAACGTGTGAAAGGGAGTTAGAAAAATAAGAATCACGTAACAATAGGGTTATAACAATAAAAATAATAAAAGAAAGGTTAAAAAAGGTAAAAAAAATGAAATCAAATGAAAAAACCCCTGAGTGTGGTGGCAGCCAGACGACAGAGGTCTTAACAAAAAATCTTAATTCAAAAGTAGTATCTCACAATCGGGATGATTTTTCAAGTGATTCTATGAATCTTGCGGAAACAAAAGGTGAAACAGATCAGCAGACAAGCAAATTCTTTTTAAATGATGAGCTGAAGGATAAAATTCGTAAATCCAGAACACCACATGAGGCGGAACGGCACTGCATTGATTTCGTTATCGCTGAGTACAATCAGACTCATAAATCCGGCGAAATGGTAACCTGCGATGAATTTGATGCTATTGCTGGCGAAACACTTAAATTGTGCTGTGATGCAATAAAGTTTCATAACGATGAAACTATTGGAAAATACTGGAGCGCCCCGGATAATCTTACAAAAGCGCAGAAGGGCATACTGGCTGCAGGGATTCCGGTAAAATCTGTAAGAAATCTGGCTAAGATTATTGAAGATATCACGACGGAAAAGATCAAGAAGTTTAAGGAGACGAATAAAGATCTTGTACCGGTCGTCGGTGATAACATTAGTGATAGCGATAAATTCTATCGGGCGATAGATGCGCTTGCAGAAGAGATTCTTTATGACATTTCTAAAGAAATTGCGTATCACAATGATGTGGCTGCAAAAGGTCAAAACTGGCAGGGATTATCTGAACTGGATAACTCGCAGGTGGCGGAATTTATCAAAAATCTGTATCCCGTTAAGGCCGTTGTTACTGCGGAGAGTTTTGATGAGGAAAGTTTGCTTTTATGTGTTTTTATAAATGATCCCGAAAACAGATCATTTGGAACTTACAGCAGCAATAGGAATATTTTTGAAAGCATTATTCGTAAGCTTAAGTTCACGGCAAATAAAAAGGACATTGATGAAATCATGTATCGATTGAGGATGTCTGCATCGCGTGTAATGAGAGAAGATAATAAAGATTTGATCGCATTGGGAAATGGTATCTTTGATTATCAAACCAAGATGCTGATGCCTTTTGATCAGGAGCATGTTTTTCTTTCAAAGTCACCCATAAATTATGTTCATAACCCTGTTAATCCTAAGCTCCGGTATTTGGAAGATGGGACGGATACCGGCGAGGAATGGGATGTTGAGTCATGGATGTCAAGCCTTTCCGATGATCCTGAGATAGTTAATCTTTTATGGCAGATTGTTGGTGCAATAATTCGACCCAATAACCGTTGGAACAGGGCGGCCTGGCTTTATTCGGAATCCGGAAACTCGGGTAAAGGCACTTTATGTGAGCTGATGCGCCAGATTTGTGGAGAGGGGTATTATGCATCCATATCCATTGCTGATTTTTCAAAGGATTTTCTGTTGGAGGCTCTGCTGCATGCATCGGCCATCATTGTTGATGAGAATGACGTCGGAGAATACGTGGATAAAGCTGCGAACCTGAAGGCTGTGATTACTAACGACGTAATTTACATCAATCGGAAGTATAAAAATGCCATAAAGTATCAGTTCCGGGGTTTTTCTGTGCAGTGCCTGAATGAATTTCCGCGTTTTAAGGACAAGTCGGAGTCGTTCTACAGAAGACAGCTGCTGATTCCTATGTCAAAGTGCTTCACCGGGCGTGAAAAGAAATACATTAAGGAAGAGTTCTTACATAATAAACAGGTCCTTGAATATGTGCTGCACAAGGTTTTGAACACAAATTACTACACACTTGCAACGCCGGCTGCTTGTGGGAGAATTCTCAACGAATACAAGGAATTCAATGATCCTATCAGGGAATTTTTCAATGAGATCCGCACTGAGCTCAAATGGGATCGTGTACCTTTTGAGTTTCTGTATGAACTGTATACATGCTATGAGAAGAAGAACAATCCAAGCTCGTTGCTCGTTGGTCTCAAGGTGTTTTCTCACAGCATTGGAAATCTTGTGAGAGATGATGATATTTGGACCCTGCCTAATAATAGAATGCGGAATTTTAGAGTAAAGGAAGAGCAGCGTTACATTTACGAGCCGCTCATTCGAACTTATGATATGCCGCATTATGGTGATCATCATTTTCAGACTGATGATGTCAGACGGGGCTACCATTTTTTTAAGACGGATCGCCCCTATACTGGTATCGTCCGTAGAAATGCCGCTGATAACGACCTTGGTGTTGAAGAGTTTCAGCAGGGAGGTGATGAAGATGCCCAGGGCAAGAGAAGAGATTAAGTCCGAGACTCTTGAAAAACTGGTAAAGTCCGGACAGAAGAAGTTCGTAAGATATGAGGAAGGCAAAATGCTTTACTCGATGGGGCTTCACTCCTTCCAGGAGCTCGCCAAAGAGGCCGGAGCCGTCTATCACGTCAAGAGAATGGTTTTGGTGAATACGGAGAAGATTGACAAATACCTGGAGAATTTCTGTGACGAATTGTAAGACGGTCGCGATATGGACTAAGACAGACTAAACACTGATAAACACTGAAAAAATCATGTGAGGAACAGTCAAAAAACACTTGAAAGATGGAACCCATTTATCTATAATATGGACGTAGACGTAATGCGAGGTGCACAATGCCGAGAAGAGAAGGAGCCGGAAGGCCGAAACTGGATGATCCAAAAGCAAATAAAGTCAGCATGAGGCTGTCCAACGAGGAACTGGCCCGCTTTGAAGCATATGCCGTCAAGCATGGTCTTTCAAAAGCAGACACCCTGAGAAAAGCAGTAAACGAGCTTCTCAAAAGGGATAAATAGTTTTTTCTCTGTTCCTCTCGAAAGAGAGGAGAAAGGATGGCAAGAGAGAAGAGAAAAGATAAGAAAGGCTACTTACTGAAGGATGGTGAATGCCAGCGCAAGGACGGAAGATATTCCTACGCTTACACCGACAGATTCAAGAAGCGTCATACGGTATATGCCAGGACACTGGTCGAACTCCGTGAGAAAGAGAAAGAGATCCGGATGGATCTGGACATGGGGATCGATCCGGATGCGGCAAAGAAGATGACGCTCAATGATGTGTTCGACAGGTTCATCAGCCGGAAGTATGATCTAAAGCCGACTACCAGATCCAACTACCAGTTTGCATATGACCATTATGTAAGGGAAGGATTTGGAAAACTGAAGATTGGAAAGATCCACTACTCGGATGTGAAGAAGTTCTACTACGAGCTGCTTAGCGAACGGGGACTCAAGCCGAGGACTCTGGATGGAATTAACACCGTGGTCCATGGGGCATTCAAGATGGCTGTTCGTGATGAGATCGTGAGGGGTAATCCTACCGAAGGAGTCATGGCAGAGATCAAGAAGAGTGACCTGTGGGTGAATACCAGAAAGGATGCATTGACGCTCCCGCAGCAGAAGGAGCTCATCGCCTACATGGAGGACAACCACCGGTTCACGGGATGGGTTCCGATCATAACGGTCCTTCTCGGGACTGGGATGAGGATCGGTGAGTGCCTGGGACTCCGCTGGGAAGACATCGATCTTGATAACAGGATCATCAGCGTGAACCATAACCTGGTTGATTATCAGGACAGGTCGATAAAGAAACAGGTACGAGCCATTCAGACTACCAAGACCAGAGCCGGTGTAAGGACCATTCCTATGATCGACGAAGTATATGAGGCATTCATCACGGAGTACGAGCTCCAGCAGGCGATCGGTTTCTGTACTGAGGAGATCAGCGGGTATTCGGGATTCATTTTTGCAACCGTCGATGGCAAGCTGATGAGCAGGGGCGCCGTGAACAATGCGATCCACCGGATCGTTGCCGAGCATAACAAGGATGAGGAGAAAAAGGCGAAGGCCGAAGGAAGGGAACCGCTTCTGATCCCCCAGTTCTCAGCCCACCAGCTCAGGCATACGTTCTGCACGAGGTTCTGTGAGAACGAAACGAATCTCAAGGTGATCCAGTCGATCATGGGGCATTCGGATATCACGACAACGATGGATATTTACGCCGATGCCACCCAGGAGAAGAAGCAGGAGATCATGGCCAATCTTAATGGAAAGATTTTTTAAAATTGCATTTCGAGATGTACTGTTTTGGAAACGTTGTGTCAAATGTACCGATTTGGATTCAGATGGACACGTACGGAGCGGAGATGGATTGCTTTTTACACCATCTGCCGGCAGTCATCAAAGATCACTGTTTGACCCGTGTTTGACACACTGCCGGGATTGTCCTATGGACTGATTTGGTTTCCTATGGATTTCCCGAAAAAGGGTCTAAGGCGAAGGAAAAGCCCCTATGGACTTCAATGGAAAGAGTCAAGGGCGAGGTCCCGACGTTAAAATCGCTATAATTTCGTCGCTCCTTGTCATTCCTTGTCACGCTTCGTCACACTACGGACAAGTATGGACAACGGCAGGTAGACGCAAAAAGTCGCGTTTTCTGAGCCGAAAAGTG
>Ga0310695_10001879_pt1 | contig 46820 bp, 43 predicted proteins | sample RumenRJG_04DNA_FD_203882 | JGI IMG/M metagenome (GOLD analysis project Ga0310695, IMG submission 203882) | Bovine rumen microbial communities from Lethbridge, Alberta, Canada - RJG_04 (v2) (version 2) | ecosystem: Host-associated > Mammals > Digestive system > Stomach > Rumen | place: Canada... | reverse complement strand
CAATAGGTTAAGCCAATTCTGTTTTGCTCAAGACATGGAGTCTGATTGACGTGCATAATAGAGAACTTTAGTCAACTTTTAGACTTTACAGACTACTAGTGTCACCTCTGGTGCGACTATAGGTGTCACTTACCCTCAAAAAATAGGCCCTGATTTTCAGGTAGTTAAGTGCCAGGTGTAAGAGGTGTCACCTATATATCTGTTTGTCAATACGCATGTTTATATGGAAGCTGTTTTGGTCTCCACATTGTTCAGGGAAGAATCAATAACCTATCTCTTTGGTTCTTGATTCTTAGCCTTGTCGTTCTGATAGCAATCAGTTGATGCGCCTCGTACTTTGGGTCGAGCTTACCTCCTTGCCGTCAACCGTTAAAATACCCTTGAAGGCAATAGTCTCTCCCTTTCTGCGGTTTGACAGTCGGACCATGTATCGTTCACTACTGTAATTCATTTTGGAGGCTGTTCTGGTGTAGTTCATATTTTGATAGGAAGATCCGTATTTCATTTCAACTTTTACGGTCTGTCCTGCTTGGATGCCTGAGACACCAAACGTAACCTCCAACGTATAGATTTTATTGACATATTCAACCCTTGCATCGGACACCCAGATACTCGGCTTTTGATTTCCCGTCTGTGTGATTTCCTCAAAATCATCTTCGTTATTCTTGCTACTGCATGCAACGAGTGATAAACTAAAAATGGTAATCGCAAAGACGACCAATAGGTTCCATAAGTGATTTTTCTTCATAGTTGTTTTATTTTGGATGTTAATTTGCGTGGGCAAAATTACAAAGAAAAATGAACATACCAAACAATTTATTGAAAATACATCACTTATTCAGAGCTTTTAATGATTCTGATGAATTTCTTGGGAATATTCCACTGCGTCTTTATCATTTTCAGCTTGACATAATCAAAATTTTAGAATATGGCAGCGCAAGCTCTTTTTATGTCAATCAGTCTTGTAATAAGAGGCTTCTTCTGGCGGGCTACAGACATATTATAGCGCATCTGCATATTGATGAGCAGTTCGGGATTGATGCCAAGGGCAACTTCCATCATGAGGGCAAAGTTAGTCGTTACAGGACGCTTGCCGTTCAGTATCTCGTTGAGCTGAGTATAGGGAATAGACAGCCCTTCTGAAATGCCTCTTGCCTCAAGCTCTTCCTTCAGGACATCTCCTGGGTGTGTGGTTATTCTGTTCATATATGCATGTGCTCTTTACCCCACTCTTCTATAACTTTTTCATTGATGATGCCTGCATCCCAAAGTTTGTCTATTTCCCTTTGCAGACGCCTGTTGAGAAACTTAACTTTTACTTTTTTCAGTTCCATAATATACGCCTCCGTTTGGGCCTCCACATTGATCAAGGAAAGAATTGAAGAGTAATCCCTTCCCATTTCAGTTTTTTTTTATTTTTTAAAGAGTTTTCCATTGTTTATATTTTGTTCTTTCCAATCTATAGTTGCATTTATTTTGTTTATAAACTCATCTATTTCATCTTTTGAATTAAAAGTAAGAGAAGAACCGCTACAATAGCGCGCCAAAGATAATTGTGAATTTGAATATCCACCTAAAAGAGTAGTAGTAAACGTTAGAATTCTTGAGGAAGTTTCTGCTATAGTTTCTTGACTTGTCATATAGTCACTTTGAAGAATAAAATGACAATTGCCAATATCATCCACAAAAAACAATGAACGCATATCTACTCCTTCTTCAAAAAACCATTTATTGTTCTGGAAGAAGAAAATGGTTAAATCATTAAATGAGACAGGAATCTGTTTTGATAAGAGTTTGCAATTGTTTTTCTTTGCAATTTGTGCCCATTCTACAAAAATGCTTGTTGCTTTTTTGAGAGCAGAGAGAAAAGCATTAACATCGTATGATGAGAGTTTAGCTCGAGCTTTCTGCTCAGGATCAGGAGTCTGAAGGTCGAAATAAATACAGTCATTTTCTTCTACATTAATATCTGTATAGAAGCCAAATACCTCATTGGTTGCAGGAAGGGATATTTTGTCAATCAGGTACATTTGAGCTTTTGCTTGAGAAAAAAGCAAAGTAGTGAATACGATTAAAAGTGTTTTTTTCATATCATAAAAAGGCAGAACCATTCGATGCTTACTCATTATCTTTAAAATAAGTACGCGCTCGACCCTAAGGTCGCTTTGCGCAGCAAAGAACAGAAACGCTATTCTGTAAGTTTTGTAAAATTGATATAGTGTGTCCTGCCACCGACTAAGCGGTGGAGATGAGAAGGAAATATCAAGGTTTGGATTCTATTTGTCGCATAAACTCTTGTATTTTAAGAACTGTGACCTTGGGCCAGTCAATGTCATCTAATATTTTGAAATGCTTGTCGTTGGAAACGATGTATTCAGCATTGGCGGCTACAGCACAATCTACAAACTTGTTGTCATCTGCGTCTTGGGTAATCAAGCCAAAATGGATATAAACTTCCTGATAGACGGTGGTACTTAGTCTAGCAATAGCCTCAACTACGTTATGGGCAATTACTTTTGTTGTCTTCTCTGCAAGTTTTTCCTCGTATTCATCGAGAATCTCTGTATTGACACACAGGCAAATCTTGTGATCAAACATATCTGTCCATATCTTGTGATACGGACTACTTGAGGGCAGAGCCTGCAAGAGACAATTAGTATCAAGAACGATGCGTCGCATATCTATAAGGAGTGCGCATGTGTTCAGTACCCCATTGCTCTATTGTTTCCTCGTTGATAATGCCCTTATCCCAAAGGTCATCAATAGCTTTCTGGGCCTTTTGGGCAAAGAAGCGGGCAACTAAATCCTTAAACTCGTTCAACTCAGCTTCTGAGTTAATGTTGTTCAAGGCATTCATCAGTTCCAGTTGTGCAATCTGACTATACGACATAAATCCAATTATTTTTCATCAATATTCTTTTATTATTATCTCTGTGACCTCGCGGGGCTGAGCCTCAGCTGACGGGTCGGTTAGCGTTACATTCGTTCTGTTTTTACTTCATTGGCCATTTCGTTTTAAAGGGTTTGACATTATATCTTATGCTCCTACATAATCCAACGGGTTCCGCTTGATGACAAGCGGATAGCGTTCGGGGTGACGCAGACTGTCGATTTCGAGGTCTACGTCAAGGTCGGGCCACTCAATGGCTGTAGGGCCGGACATTTGGACATTCAAAACACTACGGATAGGGGCATCCTGCATCCACGGAATGCGGTTATAAGAAATGAAATAATCATTCCCTAAAACTGACAACATAATACCTTGTGCATTAATCATCAACACGCTTACCGATGTGCTCTTTGAATTGTTCCTTGAATTTGTCTGCATTTCTTTCTACGATTTTCTTTATTTTTGTCAGTCTTTCCTCAGCGATACCGTTATTCTCAGCCAATTCCACTTGTGGCTCTAACCAATATTTGGCTTCATGACCACCGTGGATAACGTGAATGTGCATTCGCTCCTCCTCATTGGAGTAGATCTTAAATGTATATTCACTTTCGCGTCGGAATACAGGACTCATTTGGATGAATTAATACTTTTCGTTGGCAAAGATACGAATAAGTATGAAGAATGCAAAACAAATCACAATTTTTTTCATTTTTGAACACGTTTGTAGATGCGTTGATGCGGGCAAATCAACCAAATTATTTTTTTTCGGTAATTTTATTTTGGTAATTTTTGTTTCTTATTCTTTTTAATTGGTTGCATAGAGTACATAATTAAGGAATGTAACATTTATTAAATGTAAAAAGTTTGGTGGTTCAGGGAAAAGTTCCTAACTTTGTCGGTTGAAAAACCTTTTATTACGATCTAAACAAATAAACAAAATGAACAACGTACCTGTAATTAAGATTGGTATCGTGGCCGTAAGCCGCGACTGTTTCCCCGAGTCATTGGCCGTTAACCGCCGTAAGGCCGTTATCGCTGAGTATGAGAAGAAGTTTGGCAAGGAGGGTATCTATGAGTGCCCCATCTGCATCGTTGAGAGCGAGATTCACGCTCAGCAGGCTCTTGAGGATGTGAAGAAGGCTGGCTGTAACGCTCTGTGCGTTTACCTCGGCAACTTCGGTCCCGAGATTTCTGAGACGATGATTGCTGACTGGTTCCAGGGCCCGACGATGTTCTGCGCTGCTGCCGAGGAGACTCAGAACGACCTGATCGACGGTCGTGGCGACGCTTACTGCGGTATGCTGAATGCCAGCCAGGCTCTCTCTCTGCGCAAGACCCGCGCTTACATCCCCGAGGAGCCCGTCGGCGACGCTGGCCAGTGCGCCGAGATGATTCACGAGTTCCTGCCCATCGCCCGCGCTATCGTCGGTCTGCAGAACCTGAAGATTATCAGCTTCGGTCCCCGTCCCAACAACTTCCTGGCTTGTAACGCTCCTATCCGCGCCCTGTATGACCTCGACGTGGAGATTGAGGAGAACTCAGAGCTCGACCTGCTCGAGGCCTTCCAGAAGCACCAGGGCGACCCGCGCATCGACGACGTGGTGAAGGATATGGCTGCTGAGCTGGGCACTGGCAACAAGATTCCCAGTGTGCTGCCGAAGTTGGCTCAGTATGAGCTGACGCTGACCGACTGGATTGAGGCTCACAAGGGTTCACGCCAGTTCGTGGCTATGGCCAACAAGTGCTGGCCTGCCTTCCAGACCATGTTCGGCTTCGTTCCCTGCTACGTGAACAGCCGTCTGACGGGTCGTGGCATCCCCGTGGCTTGCGAGGTCGATATCTACGGCGCACTGTCAGAGTACATTGGCACCTGCATCAGCCAGGATGCTGTGACGCTGCTCGACATCAACAACACCGTGCCTCAGGATATGTACGAGGAGAGCATCAAGGGCAAGCAGTTCGCCTGCGACACCTATACCGAGAAGGAAATCTTCATGGGCTTCCACTGCGGTAACACCGCCAGCTCTAAGGTCTGCAACTGCCAGATGTGCTTCCAGCGCATCATGGCTCGCGCCCTGCCTGTAGAGGTGACCAACGGTACGCTCGAGGGCGACATCCAGCCGGGTCTGGCTACTATCTATCGTCTGCAGTCGACGGCCGACACCAAGCTCCGAGCCTACATCGCTCAGGGCGAGGTCATCCCCGTGGCTACCCGTTCGTTCGGTTCTATCGGTATCTTCGGCATCAAGAACATGAGCCGCTTCTACCGTCATGTCCTCATCGAGAAGCACTACCCGCACCACTGCGCCGTCATGTTCGGCCATCAGGGCAAGTATCTCTGGGAAGTTCTCAAGTACATGGGCATCCCCGTGGACGAAATCGACTACAACTTCCCGAAGGGCAACTTCTACCCCACCGAGAATCCGTTTGCATAACGAACATTAATAAAGAAACCCCGGTTCATCCGGGGTTTTTTTATGTCTTCTTATTCAAATTTCGCACGTATTTTTTTACCACGAATTATACGAATTTCACGAATTTGGCTGCGCATTGTTGTGATTTAAACGAATTACACGAAATGAAATCGCAAGCGATTTATTACCAGCGCCAGCTAATTACTGCGAGCACTCGTGAGTCTTCGACAAGTTTCGTGAAATTCTGTTGCATCTTAGATGCATTCGTTTAATTCGTTTAATTCGTGGTCGTTATTATCGTAGGATGCGGTAGCGGAAATAGTCGAAGTGAACTGTTCCGCCTTTCGTTGACGCTGCTTGATAACTGTAGAGACCTATGCGTGAGCCTTTCCAGTTGCCCATACGCAGGGTGAAAGGCTGTCCGGCCGTCTGGAAGTGCTTGCCGTCGGTGCTGACGGCAAACTGATGGCTGTTCTTGTCGCTGTCGATGCTGACGCGCAGGTAGACGGTTTTCTGGCTGCAGTTACCAAGCAGGGTGCGTTCGCCGTCGTGCTCGATATAGAACTGCGTGCGACCCTTCTGACGGCACACGCCTACGCCCCAGAACTGCTTACCCGTGCAGAGCAGGCCGGCGTAGTCGCCGTCTTTCAGTCGCGAGCAGTCCATTCGGGTGGTGGCTTCGCTTTCGTAGCCGACGGTCTTTTGCGTTACCATATTACGGCTCTCTTTCAAGGTCGGGGCTGGCAGGATGTGGAAGGTGAGCCATCCCCGTCGCTCGTTGAGGCTCCAGTTAGCGTCGACAGGATTGTGATTCCATTGCCATTGTAGCTTGAGAGCACGTTGCTGCTGGCCTGCCCAGTAGAGGGTGTCGGCGTTGAAATCGTCGAAGAAGGAGCCGTGGCCGTTCGCCGACCGCTGAGAAGGCAATGGGGCCGATGGGACTGATGGGACCAATGGGGGCCGAGGACTGGTCCAGACAGCTACGGGCTCGCCGATACCGTTGCCGTCGATGTCGACACCTATCAGTGGCCAGTCGTCTTGCCAGCGCGCAGGCTGTAGGTGGACGATGCGCCCGGCGGGGTGTGTCTCCTGGAAATGGAAGAACCACCACGTGCTGTCAGCCGCCTCGACGAGGGCACCCTGATGTGGGCCGTTGATGCGCGTGGAACCCTGTTCCAAGACCACCCGCTTCTCGTAAGGCCCGTAGATGTTGCGTGCCCGGAGCACCGTCTGCCACCCCTGCCCTACCCCACCTTCAGGAATGATTAGGTAGTAATAGCCATTGCGTTTCAGGAATTTCGTTCCTTCGGCCACAGGTCCGGTATAGACCGTGACGCCGTCGTCGAGCAGCTGGCGTCCGTCGGCCGACATACGATGGACGATGATGGGACCAGCGCCATGCTGACTGCGTCCTAAGTAGGCCTGCCCGTCGTTGTCCCAGAAAGGACAGGGGTCTTCCCATTTTTTGACGCTCTTCACGCAATGCAGCTGACTCCACGGGCCACTGGCCTGACGGGCTGTCGACATAAAGAGCCCTTCGTCGGGCGTGCAGAAGAAGACGTAGAAGAGACCGTCGTGATAGCGTATGGCTGGTGCCCACGACCCACCGGCATAGTGGCGGTTCTCGTCCCAGCCGGGCAGACTGAAGCGGTCGTAAATCTGGCTAATGATGCGCCAGTTCACCATATCATGCGACTCCAGAACCTGCATTCCCAAGTAGTGGAAGTCGGAGGCTACCATATAATAGGTTTCTCCGACGCGGATGACGTCGGGGTCGCTGTAGTCGGCGTTCAGTACGGGGTTCTTATACGTGCCGTTAAGCTGGTCGCCCCACCCTATTGGCTGTTGTGCTGATAGATTCGGTATGGCCAGCGAGGCGATGATGGCGGTTATGAATTTCTTAATCATGCAGCAAAAATACGTAATTTTTCCGAAAGAACATAGAAAATTCGCGAAAAAAGTGTATATTTGCGGCATGGAAAGACGAACAATGAGTATGCTGCTGGCCGGACTGCTGTCGCTAACGGTGTCGGCAAAGGATTATAACATCGTTGAGTATGGTGCCAAGAACGATACGACGGTGCTCAGTACTGCTGCCGTACAGCAGGCCATCGACCGTTGCTCTGAAGCTGGTGTCGCCGACATAGGCGATGTTGCCCTTGCCGAACTTCCTACCTGAATATTTCGCGTAGTTCAGCGTTGCTGAGACGTCCAATCCAGCTTTCGCCGGTGGCCACGGTCATGTCGGCAAGGTGGCGGAATGCGGTTCGCATAGTCAATGTGGGTCAGCGACTTCAGCCACTCGCTGCCCCACCAAGTCTTTCCGAATGTCTGTGCTGCCATTCTTGTGATGGTTCTTTTGAGTTTAGCTAATGTGTGTCCACAATCTGCCATTCACTCAGTGTGCGCTCCTCAGTGCTGAACGAGATGCCTACCTTGTGCAGGCGCAGGCCGCTCTGCCCGAAGGGTAGCAGGTAGCCCTTCTGGTCAATCTGCTGCAGGGCCTCGCTGGCCGGACGGTCTATCTTCAGCTCCATGACGTAAAGGTCGGTGGCGGTCTGGAACACCATGTCGATACGGCCCTTGGCCGTTCGCACCTCCATCTGGACGTAGCGGCCTAAGAGTGAGAACACCACGTAGAGCATCGTCTGGAAGTGCCCCTCCGAGGTGGCGTTCTCAGCGTATGGCACACCAGCTAAGTAGACCTTCAGCATCTCGAGCGCCTCGTCGAGGTTGTCGCGGCGTATGGCCCGGTAGACATTGGCCACAATGTTCTTGGCATTGACCGTGTTGCCCTCAAGATAATATGGAATCAAGGCACTGATCATGCCGTTGCGAACCTCACGGTTGGGGAAACGCAGAACATAGCTTTCCATATCAGGGTCGTACCCTTTGATGGTCAGATAGCCGCTCTGGTAAAAGAAGGGCATGGGGGTGGTCATCTTCTCCGTGGGGGCGTCGAACTCGTGCTCCTCGCAGAGACAGCCGTCGTCGAAATTGACCACGTCGGTGCCGAACTTCTCGAGCATGTTCAGCAGCGACGAGGGTGTGCCTGTGTCGAACCAGTAGTCTTTTATCTTGCTCCACAGGAAAGCCTGCAGCAGGCTGTAGGGGTTGTAGATGTCCTTCAAGTCTTCGGCAAAGTGGTAGCCGTCGTAGTTCATCTTCAGCCGCTGTAGCGTTTCCTCTACGCTCAGACTGTTGTCAGCGGCCAGGTGCTCCACCCATGGCATCATCTGCGTCTCCAGCTCCTCCTGCGTGATGCCGCAGAGGGCGGAGTACTGCGGCGTCATCGTGATCTTGTCGAGGTTGTTCAGCTCGCTGAAGATGCTCACCTGCGAGAATTTCGAGATGCCCGTGATAAAGGTGAAGCGCAGATAGGGGTCGCAGTCTTTCAGACAGCCCAGTAGCGAGCGCACGGTGTTGCGCATCTCCACCAGTTTCTCCGGGTCGTGGAGCACAGCGAGGAGTGGCGCGTCGTACTCGTCGATGATGACCACGGCCTTCTCGCCTGTCAGTGCGGGCGTCTGTTCTATCAGGTTTCGCAGACGGGGCCCCGGCAAGTCTGACTGTCGCTCCACGCCATACTGCTTCTCATAGCGCGTGAGCTGAATGTTTGTCTGCTCGTAGAACTCCTCATACGTTCCGCTTTTGATGCTTGCCAGACTGATGAGCATTACCGGGTGCTTCCGCCACTCCGTCTCCAGCTGCTCCATGGCCAGTCCGGCAAAGAGGTCGCGACGCCCCTCGAAGTAGCTTTTCAGCGTGGAGCATAGTACGCTCTTGCCAAAGCGTCGCGGACGGCTCAGGAACACATAGCTGTGATTATGCGTCAGCTGGTAGATGAGTGCCGTCTTGTCTACGTAGAGGCAGCCGTCTTCAATGATTTTCTCAAAGGTCTGTATGCCCGTAGGCAGTCGCTTCAATTGTTTTTCCATCGTTAAGTTATATGTTTGAAACGTTTCGCTTGCAAAGATAATCATATTATCCTTATGTTCCAAACGTTTAGGAAGTTTTCTTTTTTGATAGAACGCAAAAAACCGCGAATAATTTGTGAGTTAGGAATAAATTCCCTATTTTTGCACCGTTATGAATAAAACAGTTGCTTTTCTATTGACTGTCCTGCTGCCGTTGACGGCTGGTGCGAAGGACTATGTTATTACTGACTTCGGAGCCGTCAGCGATACGACAGTGCTCAGCACCGAAGCCATCCAGCAGGCCATCGACCGTTGCTCTGAGGCCGGCGGCGGCCGCGTCGTCGTGCCGGCGGGAATGTATATGACGGGCACGCTCGTGCTGCGCAGCCACGTCAACCTCTACTTAGAGCAAGGGGCGACGCTCTATGGCAGCACCCGCTTGGAGGACTACCGTCCGATGAAGACCGACTACGTGTCGTTGCGCACGCAGACGGCTACTGTGCAGCTCCTTTATGCTGACCGTGTTGAGGACGTGTCCATCAGCGGCTACGGCACCATCGACGGGCGCGGACGGGCGTTTAAGAAGCAGTCGTGGAACGATGAGGGCATCACGCGGCCTCATCTGCTGCGCTTCGTCCAGAGTCGTGACATCAGCATCGAGGACGTCACACTGCGGAACTCGGGCTGCTGGATGCAGCACTATCTGGCCTGCGACCGCCTGCAGATACGCGGCATCAAGGTACAGAACCGCAACAACTACAACAACGACGCGCTCGACCTCGACGGCTGCCATGACGTCATTGTAACGGGCATGATAGCCGACAGCGATGACGACGGCATCACGCTGAAGTCGACGTCGCCACGGCTCTGCGAGAACATCCGCATCAGCGATTGCGTGGTGAGCAGCCATTGCAACGCCGTGAAGTTGGGTACCGAGACCAACGGTGGTTTCCGCAACATCAGCATCAGCGGCATCGTCGTCAAGCCCAGCAGCGACCAGTCGACCCAGTTCTTCGGTGCTCCGTCGAAGATTGGCACGTCGGCCATCTCGTTGGAGATTGTCGACGGTGGCACGATGGAGAATGTCAGCCTGAGCGACTTCACCGTCGAGGGCACCGAGTCGCCTATCTTCATCCGTCTGGCCAACCGAGGACGCGGCTACAAGCTGCGTGGCGGTGACGGAACGCTAAGTGGCAACGGCAATGACGACACCATCGCCGAGCTCATTCCCATCGACCACGTCGGGACGATGCGCGGCCTGCACCTGAGCCGCATCAGCGTGCGCAATGCCGGTGCGGTGGGTTGCAGCATCACCGGTCTGCCCGGCCACCCCATCGAGGACGTCTGGCTGACGGACATTATCATCCACCACAAGGGTGGCATCACGCAATCTGACCTTCCAAAGATTAACGAGGCTCTGCAGGACGAAAAGGAGAAGGAATATCCCGAGGCCACGATGTGGGGCAACCTCCCCGCCAAAGGCTTCTTCGTTCGCCACGCCCGCCACGTCACATTCCACAATGTAGAGGTAACCACTACCCTACCCGACGAGCGGCCGCTGTATGTTCGAATTGACGAAAACTAAACTAATAAGCAAATGAAAAGAGGAATTTTATTGTTTTACTTGCTGCTGATGCTGTTGGACGCGATGGCACAGAAGACAGTCATCAGCGGTGTCGTTGTAAACAGCGCTACAGGACGTGCTATTGAGGGTGCTAATGTGACGGCTGAAGGGCTGTCGGTAGTTACCAACGGCGACGGCTACTTCGTTCTCAAGAGCGATGCAAAGATTGAGACGATAGCCGTGTCGCATATCGGCTATCGCTTGAAACGTGTCAGCGTCGACGGGCTGTCGGCAGAAAACCAGAAGATACGGCTGGAGCCAATGGCCATACAACTGCGCGAAGTGCTGGTGGTGGCCGATAATCCGCGAGAGCTGGTCAATGCCGCCATCCGTAAGATTCCCCAGAACTATAGCCCTACGCCCGAGCTGTACCATTGTTTCTATCGCGAGACGGCGATGAAGCGACAGCACTTTATCTGTGTGGCCGAAGGTGTGGTTGATATGTACAAGACGAGCTACCAGAAGGGTAACGGCCGCGACGGAGTCGCCATCAGCAAGGGTCGTCGGCTGCTTAGTCCGAAGCGTGGCGACACGCTTACCGTCAAGGTATTGGGCGGTCCTGTGGCACCCATTCAACTCGATGTAGTGAAGAATACCGACTTCCTGCTGAACTCCGAGGAATTGGATCATTACGAACTGAAGATGGAGGTTCCAACGAGCATTGCCGACCGTAGCCAGTATGTCATCAGCCTCACGCCGAGGATGAAGCTGCCGTATGCGCTCCATTTCGGGAAACTGTATATTGATCGTGAGACCTTAGCTTTCACCCGTGTGGAACTGACGCTCGATATGAGCGACCGCCAAAAAGCTACTGACGTGATGCTTATCAAGAAGCCGCTGGGCGTACGCTTCAAACCTAAGGAGATGTCGTTGCTGGTTGATTACCGTCAGGGGGCTGACGGCTTGTCACGCATCAGCTATATCCGTACTACGCTGCGTTTCAACTGCGACTGGAAGCGGAGACTTTTTTCAACCTCGTTTGCCACATTCTGCGAACTGGCTGTCATCAGTAGCACCAACCGCGACGTGCAGCCTATTCGGGGTCGTGAGACGTTCGACCAGCGCGATGCTTTCTTCGACAAAGTAGACTATTTCCGCGACCCCGACTTCTGGCAAGACTATAACATCATTGAGCCAACGGAATCGCTCGACAAGGCCGTCCAACGCTTGCTGAAGAAGTATTGATTCAGTATTTCGTTGACTGACTTTTGCTGCTCAAATCTTGCAAAAATGTAAATTTTGCATGAATCTTACCTTGGAAAAGTGTAATATTGTATCTAATTTTACCTTGGAAAAATGTAATTTATTGGCGTTTTGTTCTTGTATATAAGCAAAATATCGTATCTTTGCACCCACAAAGTCCAATCAATATGATTACACGCAAAGCTGACGAGCTCATACGTAACTTTATGCTCAACGACAAACGTGCTTTGTTGGTGACAGGTGCAAGACAAGTCGGAAAGACCTTTTCTATCCGAAAGGTCGGTAAGGAATGTTTTAAAAATGTCGTCGAGATTAATTTTGTAGAGCAGCCCGATGCCATAGAGCTATTCAGTGGGCAGAAGGGAGCGAAAGATTTGCTCTTGCGTCTTTCTGCCTTTACGAAAAAAACATTGGTTCCGGGAAAGACATTGATATTTTTCGATGAAGTTCAGGAATGCAAGGAAATGGTTACTGCCATCAAGTTTCTTGTGGACGATGGCAGTTATAATTATGTAATGAGCGGTTCTCTGCTGGGTGTTGAGCTAAAAGACTTGCGTAGTGTTCCTGTCGGGTACATGGATGAGATAGAGATGTACCCTCTTGACTTTTTGGAGTTCTTTGAGGCCATTGGCATAGGTTCTGATGTCATGGATCATCTGCGTAAGAGCTTTGAAGAAAAGCGGCCCGTCGATGATTTTATCCACAAGAGAATGCTGGAAGCCATCCGGCTATATCTTATCATAGGTGGTATGCCTGCAGCTGTACAAAAGTATCTTGACACGAATAATCTTCGTAAAGTGTATGAAGAACAACGTGGTATTATCCGCACCTACAAGAGGGACATCACAAAATACGATCCAAATCACAAGTTGCAGATTGAGGAAATATATGACCTCATTCCATCTGAACTGAATGCAAAGAACAAGCGTTTTATCCTGAAGGAATTAAACGAAAAAGCCAGATTCAGCAAGTACGAGGACAGTTTCCTGTGGTTAAAGGATGCTGGCGTTGCTATTCCGACGTATAATGTTGAAGAACCACGAGTGCCATTACTGCTAAGCAAACAACGAAATCTATTCAAACTGTTCTTGAACGATGTGGGACTTCTTGCTGCTATGTATGGAGGACACATACAGGCCAGATTGCTCAGTCAGGATCCAAATATTAACTTTGGCTCTGTTTACGAGAATCTTGTGGCACAAGAACTTTACGCACATGGTTTTACAGAGGGACAGCAACACTCTCTCTATTATTTCAATAGTAAGAAGCAGGGTGAGCTGGACTTTGTGGTAGAATATGACAACAATGTGTTGCCAATAGAGGTTAAGTCTGGTAAGGACTACGAACGCCACAACGCACTTTCAAATGTCATGGCTAATGAAGAATATGATGTACCACAGGCCTACGTGTTCTGTCAAGAGAATGTACACACCAAAGGGAAAATCACTTATTATCCCATCTATATGATAACCTTCTTTGAGCAAATTCAGACAGAGGAGGAAGTTTATAAGTTTGACCTGACTGGGATTGGGGATAAAGAATCTTCGATAAAGTAGCCGCCGCGAGGCGAGACAAAGGTAAGCTTACGGTTTCCTCGTCACCTTTCTGCCGATAGTTTTCTGTTGGAAGCCCCTTGAATTCTCGAGAGAATTTGGAAGTTTATCGGTAGCAAACGTTTGCTTTGTCGGTAGCAAAGCCTCAAATTCTCTCGAGAATTTAAAAACAGCAAGCGCAGAATCTTCGTCTTGTGCCGTTATCCCCATCGGGTTAGGCGGTACTAAAAGCACCTGTTTTTACCCATTTTGTCGTTGTGTGCGCCAACACCTGTCACCCTCCTGTCACCCTTGTCACCCTCAAAAAAGGGTGCAGACGCCCTGTACATCGGTGTTCTGTCACCCTGACACCCTATTTTTCAAAAAACAATAGAATCAGGGTTTGAATCATTTTTTTCAGAGCCCCTTTTTGTGTATAAGCTCGTTAAAGTGTCAGCAACAATCTTGGCAGATTTGTATGACCAATGTGCGTCGTCCAAATAATGTGCGTGGGTGAAAGCGGGTGCAAAGGTAATCATTTTTCTCTAAATAGCCATCTTTTTACCAAATTCTTTGGAGATATTGTTTTTTTCTTCTAAATTTGTACCGCTAAAAACAAAAGACTATGAAAATTGGAGATAAAGCGCCCGAGATTCTGGGCAAGGACGAACAGGGACGAGACATCCGTCTGAGTGATTATAAAGGCCGTAAGTTAGTGCTCTACTTCTATCCGAAAGACAATACCAGCGGCTGCACCGCCGAAGCCTGCAGTCTGCGCGACCATTATGGCGAACTGCAGGGCAGCGGATACGAGGTGGTTGGCGTGAGCAAGGATTCTGCCGCCTCGCACGTGAAGTTTAAGGAGAAGCACTCCCTACCCTTCCCGCTGATTGCCGACGTTGACCGGACGCTGATGGAGGCGATGGGTGCCTGGGGCGAGAAGACGATGTATGGCAAGAAGACGATGGGCACCATCCGCACCACTTTTATTATTAACGAAGAGGGCATCATCGAAAAGATTTTTGTGGGCAAACAAGTGAAGACCAAGAAGCACGCCGAACAGATATTGAACAATGGAGAGTAATTTCCTAAGCCAGTTTCATAAGACTGCGTTTCGTGCGACAGACCTTTCGAGGGGCCTTGGGAAGACAACCATCTTGTTCAAGCTAACGTTCGAACGAGGTGCTACGGTCAGCGTTGTCGACGATAAAGGTAACGCCATCACTCCTGACTACAAGCAGTATCAGGGTGAGACGTTCAACGTGTTGCGCATCATTGACAACATCCGCCAGGAACAGGCGATGCGCATCAGTTGGGATATAGACGAAGACAACGGCATCCGGCTGCACGACTACCCCTACCTGCTCTTCGCCCTGCTGCGCTGCGACAACCTCGTAGACAGCCAGCTGAAGCCTGTCAAGGTGAGCGACACGCCCGCTACGATAGGTCTGCTGATTCTGACAGACAAAGGTCAATGTACGCCAATGCTCTTTGCCCGTGTCGAAGGTCAGCCGCCACAAATATTCGAGTTGCTGAGCGATGTCTTCGCATTGGTTGGTGACACTATCTGCCCCATTGCCTCGTTAGGCGAGAACTATCTGCGTATCGGCTTCTTTAAGGAAAACTTCCCCCGTACACTGTTGGAGCAATACCTGTCGGTGTTCTACTCATACATCGACAATGTTGACCTCGACTTTGAGGACTACCAGCTTGTACGTTCAGAGCAGACGGTGACAACCGTGCCGACGATTATTATCGAGAAGGTAGACGCCGATATGGCTCTCTACCTGCGACTGGCCTACACTCTGCCAGGCACCGATGCCGATTTTGCTGAACGTTTCGACTTGACGTGTCTCGCCACGCTGACTATGGAGCATCAGGTGCTGCTGCGCCGCATCGTACATACCGACGAGGCTCAGGACGAAGCCGAACTACGCAAAACCATCATCGCCTATGCGCCAACGAAGACTGCGGCCAAGGATGTCTGGGACGGCGGTGGCGAATTTATTATTCCGCAGGACGTAGCCGGCCCATTCCTGCTACAGGCGCTGCCGCAGTTGGTGCGCCGCTACCAGCTGTTGGGTGCCGAACGGCTGAAGGACTACAAGGTAAAGCCCATCCAGCCGAAGATGAATCTGAAGCTGTCGTCGGGCATTGACTTCCTCGAAGGCTCGGCCACCATCGACATCGAGGGTCAGGAAATGTCGCTCCGCTCGTTCCTACAGCAGTATAATAAGCAGAAGTACGTCACGCTGAGCGACGGTCAGCGCGGACTGGTCGACGAGCAATACGTGAAGCGACTGGAGCGCATCTTCCGTAAGGTGGAGAAGGGCGACAAGGTCAAGGTGTCGTTCTTCGATCTGCCGGAGATAGAGAGCCTGTTGGCGGAGAAGCTCGAAGGGAAAACCTTCGAGCACTATCGTGGGTTCTATGAGGGCTTTAACCAGTTGGCCTCGAAGCGGCTCTCGACGACGGGTGTCAACGCCAAGCTGCGCAACTATCAGAAGGAGGGTGTGAAGTGGATCAACTATCTCTACGAGAATAATTTCGGTGGCTGTTTGGCCGACGACATGGGACTTGGTAAGACGCTACAGACCATCACCATGCTGACGAAGGTTTATAGAAGACCCACCCCCAACCCCTCCCATAAAGGGAGGGGGGCAAATACTCCATCTTCAGATGATACTAACGAAAAAGGTAATTACGCCCCTCCCTCACAGGGAGGGGACGGGGGTGGGTCTTCTTCCCTCATCGTGATGCCCCGTTCGCTGCTCTTCAACTGGCAGGACGAGCTGAAGAAGTTTGCGCCCCAGCTGACCTACTACACCTACTACGGCCAGCAACGCGACCTGAAGGAGGCCATGAAGCAGCAACTTATACTGACCACCTACGCCTTAGTGCGCAACGACATAGAGCAGTTCCGTGAGCAGGAGTTCCATTACATCATCCTCGACGAGTCGCAGAACATCAAGAACCTGCAGTCGCAGACGACGCAGGCCGTCCTGCTGCTGAACGGTCGTCACCGTCTGGCGCTGAGCGGCACGCCTATAGAGAACAACCTGACGGAGCTTTACTCGCTCTACCGTTTCCTGAATCCCGCCATGCTTGGCACACTCGACGACTTCAACCGCCAGTATGCCTCGCCCATCCAGCACGATGCCGACAAGGAGGCTACCGAATCGCTGCGCCGTAAGATATTCCCCTTTATGCTGCGCCGTCTTAAGAAGGACGTGCTCAAGGAGTTGCCCGACCGCATGGAGCAGACGCTCTACGTCGAGATGGAACCCAGTCATGCGCAGTTCTACGAAGAGCGCCGCCGCTACTATCAGCAGGCCATCCAGCAGAGTATCAAGACACAGGGTCTGGAGAAGTCGCAGATGATGATGTTCCAAGCCCTTTCCGAACTGCGCCGTATCGCCTCAGTACCCGAGAGTCTGAGCGACGGTGCCATCGCTTCGCCCAAGATTCCGCTGCTTTGCGAGCAGGTGGAAGAGGCTGTGGCAGGCGGTCATAAGGTGGTCATCTTCTTCAACTTCATTGCCGGCATCGAACTCGTCGGCGAACGCCTGACGGAGTTGGGCATCGACTACACCACGATGACAGGCTCCACCCGCGACCGTCGTGCCGTTGTGGAGCGCTTCCAGAACGACCCCGGTTGCCGCGCCCTGCTGATGACGTTGAAGACAGGCGGTGTCGGGTTGAACCTCACCGTTGCCGATACCGTCTACATCTTCGAACCCTGGTGGAACAAGGCCGCCGAGGAGCAGGCCATCAACCGCTTGCATCGTATTGGCCAGAAGGCTAAGGTGATGAGCTATGCCCTCATTACCCGCGACACCATCGAAGAAAAAATCCGCCTGCTGCAACAGCAGAAGCAGGACCTCGCCGACAGTCTCATTACTGGCGATGCTGCCATCACGAAGCGGTTGACAGAGGAGGACATTAAGTACATCTTTGGGAATTGAAAATTGAAGATTGAACATTGAAGATTGAAGGTTGAAGAATGGCACAAACAGATATATTCGGAAATACCGTTCCAACGCTGCCTACCCTCGTGCTTGAAGAGCCTACCGCCGAGCATTGGGGCGATATCATCAGCTTCTTGGAGAGCCGTTGCAACAAAAACCAGCTGCTCAACTATGGCGAGGCGTTCATCCCGTGGATTAGCAAGTATGGCAAGGTGATGCGCCGCACCCGAAACGGACGTATCGTTGAGGCTACGGAGGCCACGCTGATGACGAAGAGCAATTCGTCGAAACACGTTATTGCCCAAGGTGTGGCCCTCATCCTGTCCAGCGATGAGAACCTGAAGTTGTACGTCGACTCGTTGAGCGACGAAATGAAAGAGTTGTGGCGTACGATACTCTTCAAGGTGTTTGTCACCCAGAAGGAAGCCAAAAAGATACTCAAGACCACCAGCAACCTGTTCAGTCAGGAGCGGTCGTATTATTACTATAGCGACAAGGTTGTCTGGAACAAACGTGAGTATGGCTGGTTCAGTACGGAGAGTTTCCGCTCAGCCGAACTTAGTTGCTATGGCTATCGCGACTATGAGAGCTACATTACCGTCAGTCCTGCCGTTCACGCCCTCTTCTTGCCTATCTTCTATCCCGAAGCCTTCGACGAGGAGGTAGGACTCAACGAACTGCCCGAAGGTCACTACCGAACCATTAATCTTGAAGCCGAAAGCCAAGTACATTATCAGCTGTTCTGCGGACTCTACCAGCAAGGTGAGTTCCCGCTGAAGAAGAAAGGTGTGGGCACGGCCGACATGAAGCGCGGCCAGAAAAAGTTAGCGCTGACCGAGTTCTTCCCAGGCGACACCAATGAGTTCCGCACCAATCTGCGCGCCTTCTCCTACATACAGCAGCTGACGCTTGCCAAGCAATTCCTCATCAAGAGCGGCAATCCGTCGTATGAAGACGTGATGCGCACGTTGTTTTGTGAGTATTCATCTCTTGGCAATTGGCTGCTTAACCTACTCTATCCGCACATCAAAGGTCTGCGACAGCAGATGACCTACTACGGCCGTCACGGCAAACTCTGCCACAAGATGCTCACTTGGCTGCGCGAAGAGTCCGACCGCTGGGTCAGCATACGCGACATCTACCTGAAGATTTTTGGTCTTGAGAATGGTGAGAACAGTTCGCGCTTCACGACCCTTGTGTTCTATCCAAGAGACGAGCAGTCGAACACAGAGATGATCAATGAATACACGGGACAACAGATAGCAGCCAACAGCTATGCGATGGAGTTTGGCTATACGGGATTGCAGATGTGTGCCTTCCTCATGGCCAGTGTCGGTGTGGCGGAAATAGCCATCAACGAAGACCAGAACCTCAACCTGTCGCCCGTCGATGCCGTTGAATACGTCCGACTCACACCGTTGGGCCGTTATGCCTTAGACCTGACCAACGACTACGATGCTCCTGAGCAGGAGCACATCGCCTACTTCGAACTCGACCCCGAACGGCTCATCATCCGTTCGCTTGTAGAGCCTAACCCCTACGCCCAGCTGCTGACAGACACCAGCATCGCCATCTCCAAGAACCGTTTTGAGACCTCTGCCCTCTCGTTCCTCTCCAGCTGCCACACCAAGAGCGACGTGGAGTCGAAAATCAAGATCTTCCAGCAGTTTATCTCCAGCGACCTGCCCCCACTCTGGAAGCAGTTCTTCCAGTCGCTGCTGCAGCATTGTAATCCGCTGCAGGAAGATCGTACCAGCTACAAGCTCTACACGCTCGACGCTCAGAACCGCGACCTGGTGCAACTCGTCACCACCGACCCGTCATTGCGGCAGTTGATCGTCCGCGCCGAGGGTTATCGCATCTTGGTGAAGCAGGACGACATCAAGAAGTTTGAGATTCAGCTGAAGAAGCACGGCTATCTGTTGTGACGTGAGATTTTTCTGAGCGGCCGTTACGTTTTCACGAGTTAAAATTTGGTTATGTGGCAGAAATGGGTTAACTTTGCGCTCTAAATATCAAAAAAAGACAGATGGCAAAGAAAGAGGGCAAGGAACTGACCCCGATGATGAAGCAGTTCTTCGACTTGAAGGCGAAGCACCCCGACGCGGTGCTGCTCTTCCGCTGCGGCGACTTCTACGAGACGTATTGCGAGGATGCCGTGACAGCAGCCGGCATACTGGGTATCACGCTGACGCACCGCAACAACGGCTACAACAAGGGCGACGAGATGGCGGGTTTCCCGCACCATGCACTGGACACGTATCTGCCGAAGCTCATCCGGGCCGGTAAGCGCGTGGCCATCTGCGACCAGCTGGAAGACCCGAAACTGACGAAGAAACTCGTGAAGCGCGGCATCACCGAACTGGTGACGCCCGGTGTGGCGCTGTCCGACAATGTGCTGAACTACAAGGAGAACAACTTCCTCTGTGCGGTGCATTTCGGCAAGACGGCCTGTGGCGTGTCGTTCCTCGACATCTCCACGGGCGAATTCCTGGCGGGCGAAGGTACCCACGACTACATAGAGAAGATGTTGGGCAACCTGCAGCCGAAGGAGGTGCTGCTGGACCGTCAGCACAAGAAGGACTTTGAGCAGCATTTCGGCTCGAAGTTCTTTACCTTTGAACTCGACGACTGGGTGTTCACGGAGCAGAGCGCCTTACAGAAGCTGCTGAATCATTTCCGTGTGAAGTCGATGAAGGGCTTCGGTGTCGACCATCTGAAGAACGGTCTGGTGGCCGCCGGTGCCATCTTGCAGTACTTAGAGCTGACACAGCACACGCAGATAGCCCATATCACGTCGCTGCAGCGTATCGAGGAGGAGAAATACGTCCGTCTCGACAAGTTCACCATCCGCTCCCTGGAGCTGCTACAGCCGATGCAGGAAGACGGCAAGTCGCTGCTCGACGTCGTCGACCGCACGGTGTCGCCGATGGGCGGGCGACTGATGCGCCGCTGGCTCGTCTTCCCGCTGAAGGACGAGCGACCCATCAACGAGCGCCTCGACATTGTGGAGTACTACTACCGCGAACCCGACTTCCGCCAGTGTATCGACGACCAGCTGCATAGAGTGGGGGACTTGGAACGAATTATCTCGAAGGTGGCCGTAGGGCGCGTATCACCCCGCGAGGTGGTGCAGCTGAAGGTGGCCTTGCAGGCTTTACAGCCCATCAAGACGGCGTGTCTGTATGCCAAGAACGATGCCTTGAAGCGGGTAGGGGAGCGGCTGAACCTCTGCGAATCGCTCCGCGACCGTATAGAACGGGAAATACAGAACGACCCGCCGCAGCTGGTACAGAAGGGTGGGGTGATTCGCGACGGCGTGAATGCCGAACTTGACGAGCTGCGCCACATAGCCTACTCGGGCAAGGACTACCTGCTGCAGATACAGCAGCGTGAGGCCGAACAGACGGGCATCCAGTCGCTGAAGATTGGCTATAACAACGTCTTCGGCTACTACCTGGAGGTGCGCAACACCTATAAAGACCTGGTGCCGCAGGAGTGGGTGCGCAAGCAGACGCTGGCGCAGGCCGAGCGATACATCACGCAGGAACTGAAGGAATACGAAGAGAAGATACTGGGTGCCGAGGACAAGATTCTGTCCTTGGAGTCGCGCCTGTTTAGTGAGCTGGTGCTTGCCATGCAGGACTTTATCCCCCAGATACAGATTAACGCCAACCTGCTGGCTCACCTCGACTGTCTGCTGGCCTTTGCCAAGACCGCCGAGGAGAACCGCTACGTGCGGCCCGTCATCGATGACAGCTGCGTGCTTGACATCCGTCAGGGACGCCACCCCGTCATCGAGCAGGAACTGCCGATAGGCGAGCCTTATATCCCCAACGATATCCTGTTGGACAACGAGCGACAGCAGATTATTATCATCACCGGTCCGAATATGGCCGGTAAGTCCGCGCTGCTGCGTCAAACGGCACTCATAGTACTCATGGCCCAAGTGGGCTGCTTCGTGCCCGCAGAGAGCGCGAAAATAGGCTTAGTGGACAAGATATTCACCCGTGTGGGCGCCTCCGACAATATTTCGCTCGGCGAATCGACGTTTATGGTCGAGATGACGGAGGCGTCGAACATCCTCAACAACGTCTCCTCACGCTCGCTCGTCTTGTTCGACGAATTGGGTCGCGGCACGTCGACTTACGACGGTATTTCGATAGCCTGGGCTATTGTTGAATATCTGCACGAGAACGTGAAGGCGGGTCATCCGCGCACGCTCTTTGCCACCCACTACCACGAGCTGAACGAGATGGAGAAGAATTTTTCGCGTATCAAGAACTACAATGTCTCAGTGAAGGAGGTCGACGGCAAGGTCATCTTCCTGCGTAAGCTGGAGAAGGGTGGGAGTGAGCACTCCTTTGGTATCCATGTGGCTGAGATTGCAGGTATGCCGCGCAGCATCGTCAAGCGTGCCAATGTCATCCTGAAGCAGCTGGAAGCCCCCTCTTCTGCCCCCGAGGGGGCTACAAATGCTGGCAAGCCTGTCCGCATAGGACATGAAGACCCCTCGGGGGCCGTAGGGGGGGCTGGTATGCAGCTCTCGTTCTTCCAACTCGACGACCCCGTACTCTGTCAGGTGCGCGACGAAATCCTGGGCATCGACGTCAACAACTTGACGCCTCTCGAAGCCCTCAACAAGCTCAACGACATCAAAAAAATCGTCTCAGGTAAGTGAGGCGATTTTTTCTTTTGTTACTGTATTTCGTGCTTGGTGCATTTGCCTATCAGACTGCTTAGTCCTTTGATGCCGTCGGGGTTGTAGACGACGAACTGCTTGTCGGAGACCTGTATCCAGAGATTGCTCTGGGTGTCGTAGTACAGGCTTTTCACAAGAGTTACATCGAAAGGCGGCTCGTAGGGCGACGTGCCCAGTTTGATGCCTGTCTTCAGCTTGTCGATGGTCTTTGGCTGTGTGGTCAGGTTCATGCCTGCCCATTCGCAGAAGGGTTTGGCATAGTCGCTCGTGCAGGCAAAGATGTGCTGTGGGCAGAAGGCCATACGGCCGAACTCCTTGCCCTCGTCGTCGAAAGCATAGGCTTCGCTCCACTGCTGGGTGCCAAACGTGAACTTCAGCAACTTGTTCTTTACTGGCAGATAGACGGCCTGCTGAACGGCGTCCGAATACATGCCGTGATATTCGCCATAGTAGCTGCCCGTCAGCTTCTGGAAACTGAACGTCTCAATGCCTTTCTCGTTGAGTTTGTTAAACTCACTGGGATGTACGCCGCCGTTATTGGGGTATTTCCAAAGGCCATTTTCGCGTATGGCATAGAAATCACCATTGTCAGTCACCAGGTAACCTTCCTCCGTACGTCTTACCATACGCACCACTTTCTTCGTCTGTGTGTCAAGAACGATGCAGGGATCGGCCTTCATAGCCAGGAACCTGGCGTTGGGCGAGAAACTCATGGCTTCGCCGCGGTTGGCAGGCCAGATGTAGTAGGTCTCTTGCCCGTTGGGGCCTTCGGGAACCAGCACCTCAGAGGTGTTGACATCTGTTCCATTAAAGCGTACAATGCCCTTCGCCTCTAACTGCATATAGATGTTTGTGCCGTCACAGCCTGAACAGATAATTTTTGAGCGGTCACTCTTCTTTTTGGGAACGACAAAACGGAAGGCGCCCGTCTGTTTGTCTGCGGCGCGAAGGGTGTTCAAATCGCCATACTGGGTGCCTTGGAAGTAGATGTTGCCAGCATCTTCGTACACGTTCTGAATCCACTCGTCGAAGAGTACGATGGCGAACTTGTTGTTGGCTGCTTTCGCTGCCGTAGCGGGCTTGCCTGCTGCAGGCTTGCGCTTAGCTTGTGCCAATGCCATCATAGGCACCAGCGCAGCTATTAATAAGATGGTTAGTTTCTTCATAGTTGGAAAGTTTTTTGTTTGTTATTTTCCACGAGCCTCACGAGCCTTCTGCATAGCTGCCGACTGTAGTTCCGACATAGCAGTAGCAGCCTCCTTCAACGCTTCGGCCTTTGAATCTACGATGAGCAGTTTGCCCAGACGCCCTAAGCCTTCAATATTGAAGGTGGCGATGGAGAGATAGATGGTCAGCTTGCCTTTGGTGCCTGCTGCCCAGTCGAGTTTCCCGTCCTCAGGAGCATATTGTCCGTGCTGACCAACGGTAAAGGGTTTTCCGTCCTTGTCGTAGGCCACCACGTATCCGTAGTTGAGGGCCTTGTACTGATCGACGGCCTCCGTACTTTCTACTTCGCCTTCGAGGGTCAGCTGACGGTCTTCAACGTTTGTAATGACGAGCGGTTTCACCACCTTGAAAGGAATGCCCTCGGCCACTTCTGTGGGAATCTCTATCGAGGCTAATCCCTCTGTCTCTGCCATTGTCTTCATTTGTTCCTGTAGTTCTTCGAGTTTCGCTTTGGCAGCTGCGTGTTCTTCTTCTGTACCTACCGCCATATCAGCTCTGGCCGTGTTGATGCCGTCCATACACTCGAAATACTTCTGGGGGAATGAACCCAGTATGCCGTCGGCAGCCAGATCCTGGCTGTCAGAGCTACTGCCGTTACCTCCGCCGCAACTGGTGAATACTGCGCCCGTGAGCGCAATGACTGCTGCAAGTGCAGCTGATTTGAAAATGTTCTGTTTCATACGCTAAAATGTTTTTTTAAATGTGAGTTATGATAGTTGTATTCGATATTCGCTGGGTGTTCAATAGCCGATTTAGTCGCAGACGGCGCGGATGCGCAGACCCATATAGAGGAAACAATGCGTTCTGCTGACTTGGAAAGAGTTATGGCCAAAGATTGTCCACGCCACATGTGTGGTCTGGCCACCCCATGTACCTGTCCAGAAATTGCCCTGTGTAGTTCTGGATCTCAGGAAAATCTTGTTGCCGTTGGGACCCGTGAAGAGCCATCCTTCGTAGCCTTTATAGGTTACCTTTTTCTTCGTACATTGCATCAGCAGTTCCTCGGCCTCTTCTTTGGTGGGCATTCGCCAGGTGCCTCCCCATTTGACGCGGGCGGCATCATATTGCGTGCCGCTGATTTCACGACCTATGTTACAATACAGTCCAGTGGTACGCCAGTTGCCGCCGATATTGCCATTATTGAAATGGCTATAGTTTTCTTCCGTGTATTCGTCCTTTGTCTCCGTCTCTCCCCAGGCATAGAAGTCGCCATATTCCTCAGGACTGCTGGCACCAACGTCCCAGCCCGCCCATTTCACGCTGAGACCGAGGTCGACGATCTGTCCCGGCGTTGGTTCGTCAGGATTGTCTTCATTCTCTTCCACGATTGTGACCTTTATCGGCTCGCCGTTGAACCAATTGTTTCTGCCTTTATAGTCGAGCGTGGTGACTGCAGCCGCATAGTGGAAGTATTCTAAGTCGGGAATGGGAATGGTAGCCGTGTATTCGCCGTCAGCATTTATCTGTGAGGCCTCTACAAAGTAGACTTCGCTTGTAGCACTACCAGTCAGCAGGTTGCGTGTCTCACCATAGGTGAAGGTATACCAGTTTCCCTTAACGCCGCCATAGAGTTTTCCTCTCAACGTGTATGTCCCGTCGCCATTATTCTCACCAGGCAGTGTTTCTACCTTGATAAGTTCTGTCGATGAGGGGACAGGTATCTCGTGGTCGAGAAGCCTGATAACAGGTCTGACGGTGACCTTGCCACTGGGCAGTCCCTCGAGTCGCACTTCGTAATCAGCTTCCTCACTGGTGTAGGTACGTCTGGGTGCGTAGTCATCGTAGAAACTGCCCAGATAACCGTTATTCCAATCATAGGCAGCAGCGCCCACTTCGATAGGGAACAGACATTTGCGGGAGGCGTGGAAGTATGCATTGGCATAAGTATTGTAATTGCTAATGCCGTAGGCTTTGAGGTTGTCGAACGCTGGCAGCAGATACCACTCCCACGCAAAGGACGATGGGAATGTCTTCTGGAAGACAGATTTCTTATCTTTGACTTTGCCCCAGAAATTGGCTTCGCCGTATATGTCTATATCAGCTACCAGTCCGAGTTCCAGCTTGTTGTCTTTATGTGCGTTGTAGAAGTTGTTCCAGCCATTGTCCGTGTTACCCTCCAGATGGATGTCGGCTTCCATCTTCGGGCCTATAGCGAGATCGGCTCTGGCGCGCAGATAACCTCCAAAGAAGTCGATAGTGCCTAACGACAATCCCAGCTTTCCACCCGCCATAACGGAGCCTTTGACGGAGATCTGCGCGTCGAACGATGGCTCGTTCTCATCGCCCGACTCTTTCAGGGGCTTTGTGTAACTGCCCTGAAAGCCATTGTTGTCTTCGTACTTGATGCGGGTGATGTAGGGATATTTCCTGCTCTGATAGTTGAATGCAGACTCGATGCTGCCCTCAGCGCTCACGAAGGGAGTACCCGTCAGCTCAACCTTAAAAACGGGTGCTGCTAAAGGGAACAGGAACTTGAAGAGCGTCTTTTCCTGGAAGACACTTGTCTCGCTGGGCCATTCGAAGTCCTTCTCAATCTTGAAATCAGCACCTATGGAGTAGTCCCATTCGTGGTAAAGCGTCACATCGACCACCTGATTGAAGAGGTTGAAGAAATAGGCATATTCGCCATATACCGTACCGTTGAGAGAACCGCTCAACGCAAACTCAGCATCCTCAAGAGGCTCTGAATCGTAGTTAAGAGGAAGCGTAACAGTTTTTTTCTGAATGTCTCCTGTCCCCATTGAATAGCGTCGAGCCTGTGCCTGCTGCTGGTCATCGCCGATACGCTCAACGCCAATCAGCTGAACGAAGATGTCGCTGACGTCCTCAACACGAGCACAGGCAACCTGCAGGGTTCCTGCCGTCTCGCCAACGCTCGTCACCCTGCCGGCGAAACCGTCGCTGAGCAGGCGGTTGCGGGTATCGACACTCAGTAGTATATCGCCCTCCTTAGGGCGTAGTGCTGACGGCATCGAACTGCTGAACACGAGCGTCATGCCGTCAACGGCCTGCAGATAGCTGAGCATCGCCGCATCCATCTTGATGACATCAGGCTGGAAGATGGTCTCAGGATTGACGAAACTCACGCTGTCGATGGCGTTCAGGGGAATCTCGTAGGTGCTGTCGGGCGTATGAATGTTCTGTACCATTATGACGTCGGTAGCTGTGCTGTCGCCCGCTATGGTGGTATAGGTGATGCTGTCGATGTCGGCACGGAAGAAGGCGTTGAAGCCGCCGTCGTTGCGATAGAAGTAGATAGCCTCGCCAACCGTCTGGGCTGCGCCCGTTAAAGCTGTCAGCGCCAGCAATAATGAAACAAGTACCTTTCTCATGGCCGTACGATTTTCGCGGTTTTACCATTGATGCTCAGGATATAGACGCCCGTAGGAAGCGAAGAGAGAGAAAAAGCCAGATGCCCGTCGTACGAACAGAAATGTACGGGCACACGGCTTCCGTCTGACTTGTAGAGGGCAATCTTGCTGACATCTGTTATGCCGTTGAACACCATCATCCCGTTCTGCTGTGTATAATCAGCGTCAGGCTGTCTGACGGCTGTGTTCGTGTTCTTGTCTCTGTATGAGAAGCGGACGACGTCGCCCACCTGAAAAGACAGATGTAGCACGGACGAGGCGATGACCATCCGGTCGCCTTCGAAGGTGATTTTCGGTTGGGTATACAGTTCTACCTCTGTCGTCGTCTTGTCAGCATGATGCAAAACGAGTATCTGTGTTTGGGCAGAAATGGTGAGTTTGCTGCAAACAAACAAAAGTGGAATCAGAAGTTTTCTCATAACTAGCCGTTGTTTTTGTCGCTACAAATATACGGAAATTTTATTGAGAAAAAGCGGGGGGAGTGTTTTTTTGTTTTTTTTAACGCAAGAATTTGTTTCGATGGCGGCAAATTGCGTTATTGACGCTTCTTGTTGTCGAGTACCGCCCTTTATTCCTTTGCCAAAATTGCTAATCGGGCGGCAATCTCGGCTTTGTAGCGTTCGCACAGTTCTTGAGGCAGGAAGCTCTGGTCAATGAATGCTTCCCAGCGCGACTGTAACTTCTGGAACTTAGCGAAGATGTTGTCTATGACCTTATCGTCCAGTCCTGTGGTTCGCATGGCGTTGACGAAGTTCTGACGGTTGATTTTCCGTTTGCGCCCGTCGAGTGTCAGTGCCAGTTCCTCAGGGTCGTCGAAGAGCAGGTGTACGTTCAGCAGGTCGTAAGCAGGTGTCAGTGTGTAGAGTCCTGGTATTCGGCAGAAGAGCGAGAAGTTTTTCAGGTGCATGTCGGAGTTGCCGGTAAGCCATGAGAATACCACCACCTCCCAGTAGTTCACTACGTCGAGCTGCGGCATAGACGAGTAGCTGCGTATCAGTTTTCCTACGTTCTCGTACGACGACTTGTACTTGTCGCTGGCCAGCCGTTCGCTCAGTTGGCAGGCATCCTCCATAAGGTATTTCCTACCGTCGTCGTCGCGGTCTATGCGTCGCGTGATGTAGGTCAGTTCGCCGTCGCTGAAGCGGATGAGTGCATGAGGCACCACCTGGATGCGTGCCAGTGTTGCTAAGTGCATGGTCAGGTCTTCGTCTTCGGGTAGCCAAGGGTAGGTGTCCGACTTGGGCTTCAGAATATACCGTCCCCATAGTCCGACAATGGTCAGACGGTCAGGCTCGTCGCGCCCGCCGCGGTTGATGTCCATCGACAGTTTCGGCTGCACGCCGGTGACGGTGGTGTGGCTCTCTATCACCTCGCGAGCCAGTTCGTTGATGTTCCGGCGCGAATAGGGCAGTACGGGTACGCCTCCGCTGCCGAAGAAGCGGCGCGCACAGGCAGGATGGAAGTCCTGTTGTCCGGGCTTCAGTTCCTGGTAGCAGTAAAGGCATTTACACTCGTCCATCGGCTCACTCCTCTTCGTTATTGATACCTACCACGCCGATGGCTCCGATGCAGTCCTGGCAGCAGGTCATCAGCAGGCCCATGCGGTCGTTGGGGTTTATCTTCCAGTTTTTCGTTGTGATGTTCAGCAGCCACCCTTCGGGAATCAGGCCGTCGAAGAAGGCGAACAGCACTTTCGAGCGGTAAGGCTCCGGCGTCAGCGGCAGTGTCAGGCTAACAGGCTCGGCACCCATCGACTTCAGATAGTCCGCATCGTAGGCGAAGGTGTAGCCGTCGGCATCCTCGGTGAGCTGGCCGGCCAGCTTGTCGCGATAGTATATGTTGGCCTGTCTCATAAGCTGTTATCCTCAACTGACAGGGAATGGCCGTCGTTTATGGAAACAACGCCCAGCTCCGCACCGAACAGGTTCAGCACGCAGTTCACCTTGTCTGTGCGCAGCGTGGCTTTGCCCTGCTCCAAATCGCGGATGAAGCGCAAGCCTACCCCCGACTTGGCCGACAGGTCTTCCTGTGTCAGCCCGTACTGTCGGCGCATCGCCTTTACATATTTCGACAGTCTGTTCTGTTCAGCCATTCCGTTTAACTTGTTTATGTAAAAACGGTGCAAATATACTATAATTTTATGTTAACTGCATCCTTTCGGGTATAATTTTAATGATTATTATAAAAAATATACCCGAAAGGGATGGTTTGTGAGTGTCAGATATACAATTATACCCTAAAAGGTATAAATAAGCTACCTTCTTGCCCTTATCATGCAGTACACGCCGATGACGATGAAGGGTATGGAGAGTATCTGTCCCATATCGATGGGCAGGGAGGCTTCGAAGGCTTCCTGAATCTCCTTCGTGTACTCGATGAAGAAGCGGAAGGTGAAGATGTAGGCCAGGCAGAAGCCGAAGTACCAGCCGGTACCGATTTGGGGGCTCTTCAGACCCACCCCCGTCCCCTCCCTGTGAGGGAGTGGAGTAGATACACCTTTCGCTTGTTCGCCATTTGCTTTTCTGTCTTGAGAGTAATTACTCCCCTCCCTCGCAGGGAGGGGTCGGGGGTGGGTCTTCCACAGGATGACGAAGAGCAAGGCGTAGGCGATGGCCTCGTAGAGCTGGCCGGGATGGCGGGGCAGCATGTCGACCTTCTCGAAGATGAAAGCCCAGGGCACGTCGGTGGCCTTGCCTATTATCTCGCTGTTCATGAGGTTGCCCAAGCGTATGAAGCAGGCTGTGGTGCCGGTGGCTATGGCGATGTTGTCGAGTACCGTCCACAGGCTCAGTTTTGTGCGCTTGCAGTATAACCACAGCGCCAGCATGAGGCCTGCCGTACCGCCGTGAGAGGCCAGTCCGGCGTAGCCCGTCATCTTCCACGAGCCGTCCTGCATGATGTGTATGGGCAGCAGCATCTCGACGAAACCCTTGAACGACGTGAGGAAGTAGTCGGGCTGGTAGAAGATGCAATGGCCCAGACGTGCGCCGATAAGTATGCCGAGGAAGCAGTAGATGAACAGCGGGTCGAACAGCTCGTCCTTGATTTTCTGCTCCTTGTACAGCCGCTTGACAACGAAGTAAGCCAGTGCCAGGCCGATGAGCCAGCACAGCGAGTACCAGCGGAACGTCAGAGGACCTAACGAGAAGGCCTCAAGTGATGGGTTCCAGACAATATAAAGAACATCGTTAATCATGATTATTGTTTTTTATCAAGAATTTGAGAATTAGAGAATTTTATTTTTGATGATTAGGGATAAACTTGTATTGAAGACTCTTAGCCCCAAAGTTAAGGAGCAAACCTAATTGGTGGTTGCCTACGTGTAGATAATTGATAAGTTGCGACTCAAACTCACCAGTAATCTCATTAAAAGCTTTTAGTTCGATGCCGATTTTATCATAACAAAGAAAGTCGTAAAAGAAATCATGTTGAAGAACTACTCCATGATAGGTAAGTGTAAGATGCTTCTCTCTTTCATAAGGTATGTCATTCTCTTTCAGTAGCACTTCAAAAGCATCCTGATACACCTTTTCCTTAAATCCGCATCCTAATTCACGATGCAGTTGCATCGCAATTCCCAAAATTCTTTTCGACTCTTCCGGATAAATATAATCAGCCATTAAAATTCTCTAATTCTCTAATTCTTGATATTAAAAAATCAAACGTTGAATCTGAAGTGCATGATGTCGCCATCCTGCACGACGTAGTCCTTGCCCTCGACGGCCAGCTTGCCGGCCTCGCGGACGGCGGCCTCGGAGCCGTACTGCAGGTAGTCGTTGTACTTGATGACCTCAGCGCGTATAAAACCCTTCTCGAAGTCGGTGTGGATGACGCCGGCACACTGCGGAGCCTTCCAGCCCTTCTTGTAAGTCCAGGCTTTCACCTCCATTTCGCCGGCGGTGATGAACGTCTCGAGATTCAGCAGGGCGTAGGCCTTCTTGATGAGCCGGTTGACGCCGCTCTCCTCTAAGCCCAGTTCTTCCAAAAAGAGCTGCTTATCCTCGTATGACTCCAGTTCGGCAATGTCCTCCTCGGTCTTGGCGGCGATAACCATAGCCTCGGCACCTTCCTCCTGCGCCATCTTCTCGATGGCTCGCGTGAAGTCGTTTCCCGACTTCGCCTCGGCCTCGCCGACGTTGCAGACGTAGAGCACAGGCTTCGACGTGAGCAAGAAGAGACCGCGGGCGCAGTCCTGCTCCTCCTTCGTCTCAAACTCCACGATACGGGCGTTCTTGCCCTGCTCCAGCACCTCCTTGTAGGCTTTCAGCACGGTGACCTCCACCTTAGCATCCTTATTGCCGGCAGCGGCGGCCTTCTCGGTCTTGGCCAGTCGGCTCTCGATGGTCTCGAGGTCCTTCAGCTGCAGTTCGGTGTCGATGATTTCCTTGTCGCGGATGGGGTCGATGGTGCCGTCGACATGGGTGATGTTCTCGTCCTCGAAGCAGCGCAGCACGTGGATGATAGCATCCGTCTCGCGGATGTTGCCGAGGAACTTGTTGCCTAAGCCCTCGCCCTTGGAGGCGCCCTTCACGAGTCCTGCTATATCTACAATCTCGCACGTGGCGGGGACGATACGTCCCGGATGTACCAGTTCGGCGAGTTTCGTCAGACGCTCATCGGGTACGGTGATGACACCTACGTTAGGTTCGATTGTACAGAACGGAAAGTTTGCTGCCTGTGCCTTGGCACTCGACAAGCAATTAAACAATGTGGACTTGCCGACGTTGGGCAAGCCCACAATACCACATTTTAATGCCATTATATCTTATCTGTTATATTGTTCCCACTTGCTGAAAGCATCCTTTCTGTAATCGAACTGATAGCGCACATCGTCGGTCTCGTACTGGAAACCGGCGAAGCGGTCGTTGTTAAGGGTGATTTCCTTGTAGTTGAAGGTGGCCGTGCCCCACTGTTCGTAGGCAATGGTGACGATGTCGCCCTCAATCCTCCAACGGAAGTTGCTGACTTCGGGGTCATTGTTCATATACTCGGTCTTGAACCCCAGCTGACGGCCGGTTCCGTTCAGTGCCGTGGGTGTGGCACGGTCGAAGCGTACGACATTCCAAGAGCGGTCTTCCTGGTCTCTGAAGCTTCCCCATTCTTTTCTCTGCTTGATGCTGTAACCCTGCCAGTTGCCACTTGTCAGGAACTTGGCTGCATCTTCAGCGCTCAGGCTGTCATCATCACTGCTGCAGCTGGTCGTCAGCATCACGGCTGCCAGCATCATCGTCATGTAAAAAAACAATTTTTTCATAATTCTATCTTTTGTAGTTGTTTACAGCGTGCAAAGGTACACATTATTTTCTGAATGACAATGAGTTTTGCATAAAAATGTTGTTTAATGCGCCTCCAACCAATTCTCGCCAAAGCCGGAATCGGCGACGAGGGGAACGTGGAGAGGAAAGGCGCGCTGCATCTCTTCGAGGACGATGGTTTCTACCTGCTCACGCTCTTCTGGGTAGACGCTGAAGTTGAGTTCGTCGTGTACCTGTAGAATCATCTTGCTGCGGATGCCCTCGGCCTTGAAGCGCTGGTGGATGCGAATCATCGCCACCTTAATGATGTCGGCGGCGGTGCCCTGAATGGGGGCATTGATGGCGTTGCGCTCGGCAAAGCCGCGAACGGTGGCGTTGGCTGAGTTGATGTCGGGCAGATAGCGGCGACGACCGAATAGGGTAGTGACATAGCCTCGCTGACGTGCCGTCTGCTTGGCCTGCTCCATGTAGTCGTGAACATCGGGGAACGTGGTGAAATAGCCGTCAATAAGCTGTTTGGCTTCGTCGCGGCTGATGTCTAAGCGCTCAGCGAGTCCGAAGACGGTGATGCCGTAGATGATGCCGAAGTTGGCGCGCTTCGACTTCGTGCGCTCGTCGCGTGTCACCTCTTCAATAGGTTTCTTGTAGATGTTGGCGGCGGTGGCTGCATGCAGATCCTTTCCCTCGCGGAACACCTCAATCATCTGCGGGTCGTTGGAGAGGTGTGCCATCACTCGCAGTTCAATCTGACTGTAGTCTGCTGAAAAATACAGACAACCAGGCTCGGGTATGAACGCCTTGCGAATTTCCTTGCCGTCCTCACCGCGAATAGGTATATTCTGTAGGTTAGGGTCCGACGAGGAGAGGCGTCCTGTTGCTGTTACCGTCTGGTTAAACGACGTGTGAATATGTCCTGTACGAGGATTGATCAGCTTCGGCAGGGCGTCTATATAGGTTCCGATAAGTTTCTTTAACCCTCTGTGTTCCAATATGTCGGCTACAATCTCGTGTTTGTTGCGCAGCTGCTGTAACACTTCTTCCGACGTGACGTACTGACCTGTCTTTGTCTTCTTGGCTTTCTCTACAATCTTCAACTTGTCGAAGAGTATTTCGCCTACCTGCTTGGGCGATGCTATATTAAATGGTTCGCCAGCCAGTTCGTAGATACGTTTCTCTATGTCGTTCATGCGGTCGTTGAAAACCTTTGACGTTTCCTGTAACGACGTAACGTCTAAGCATACGCCGTTCATCTCCATCTCGGCCAGTACGGGCATCAGCGGCATCTCGATGTCGTAGAACAGCTTCTCGCACTCAAACTTCTTCAGTTCGGGTTCCAGTTTGTTTTTCAGCCGCAGGGTGACGTCCGCATCCTCAGCAGCATATTCGTAGACGAGGGTAGGGGAGAGGTCGCGCATGGAACGCTGGTTCTTTCCCTTGGGTCCTATCAGCTCGTCGATGTGGATGGTTTTGTATTTGAGGTAGACCTCAGCCATGAAGTCCATGTTGTGACGCAGCTCGGGCTGGATGAGGTAGTGGGCAATCATCGTGTCCCACATCGGGCCTTGTAACTGAACGTTATAATTTCTTAAAACTTCTAAATCGTACTTTAAGTTCTGTCCGACCTTCAAGATTTTGGGGTCTTCGTAGAGCGGTTTGAAAATATTGACTATTTTTAAGGCTTCTTCACGTTCGGCAGGAACGGGCACGTAAAATGCTTCAAATTCCTTCACGGCGAAGCTTAAACCTACCAATTCGGCATCGATGGCCGAGGTTGAAGTGGTTTCCGTGTCTAAACTGAGAATTTCGTTTGTCAAGAAATAATCACGAATCTGAATCATTTCTTCCTCATTTTCAACGAGTTTGTAGTTGTGAGCCACTGTTTTTAGGCTCTCAAAACTCGAATTTTCGTCTCCACCTTGGCCGTCAGCCGGAAATTCTGCAAATAAATCGAGTTGGCCGTTAGCAGGAATTGATGATTTTTGAGGTTTTTTAAGAATCTTGTCTGCCAGCTGCTTAAACTCCAGTTCTGTGAAGATTTTGCCCAATTCCTCTTCGTCGGGTTCCACGAGTCGCAGTTCGTCCATATTGAGTTCGATGGGGACATCGGTCTTGATGGTTGCCAGGAAGTAGCTCGTCTTGATGTCGTCGACATGCTCTGTGACTTTTTTCTGCAGCGCACCCTTCAGCTCGCTAGTTCGCGACAGTAGTTGTTCGACGCTTCCGAATTCGTTAATCAGTTTCACGGCCGTTTTCTCGCCAACGCCGGGACATCCGGGGAAGTTGTCGGCTGAGTCGCCCATGAGTGCCAGGAGGTCGATAACCTGGAGTGGGGTAGTGATGCCGTATTTCTCGCATACCTCTTTGGGACCCATCACCTCGTAGCCACCACCGTGACGCGGGCGGTAGATGTTGGCCAGTTCGGTAACCAACTGTCCGTAGTCCTTATCGGGGGTGAGCATATAGCACTTTACGCCGATGGAATCGGCTTTTTTGGCCAGCGTGCCGATGACGTCGTCGGCCTCGAAACCGTCGACCTGAAGGATGGGGATGCGGTAGGCACGCAGTATATCCTTGATGATGGGGACGGCCTTGTGTATGTCCTCTGGCGTCGCGTCACGTTGTGCTTTGTAGGCGGGGAAAGCCTCGCTGCGGAATGTCGGCCCGTGAGGGTCGAAAGCCACGCCGATATGTGTCGGTTTCTCCTTTTGTAGCACCTCGTTCAGCGTGTTACAGAAGCCGATGATGGCCGATGTGTTCTGGCCTTTGGAGTTGATACGCGGGTTCTTGATGAAGGCGTAATACGACCGGTAAATGAGCGCGTAAGCGTCTAAAAGGAATAGTTTATCCATAACAAGTGAGAATTTTCGCGTAAAATTACTAAAAAAATTCTCATTATCCGAAGATTTTCACTAATTTTGTCACAAAATTCTTTGTTATGGATTATTTGTCGCTTATAAAGCAGCCAATAGTGCAGGATTTGGACGACTTTGTGGAGTTGTTTAACGCGTCGTTGACTCATAGTGATGGCCTTCTCGGCTCTGCACTTTCGCATATCCGTCAGAGGGGTGGCAAGCGTATGCGTCCGATGCTTATCTTGCTGATGGCACAGAATTTTGGTCGTGTGTCGCAAGTTACGCTGAATGCAGCTGTGGGTCTTGAACTGCTGCATACTGCCTCTCTGGTTCACGACGATGTGGTGGACGAGAGTAGTGAACGTCGGGGACAGGCTTCGGTGAATGCTACGTATGATAATAAGGTGGCCGTATTAGTTGGCGACTATATCCTTTCTTCTGCCTTGCTGCGCGTATCAATGACAGATAATCAGAAAATCATACAATTGCTAGCCGAACTGGGACGGACGCTGGCCGCCGGTGAGATTCTGCAGCTGTCGAACATTCAGAATCAGGAGATTTCTGAAGACGTTTATTATCAGATAATTAACAACAAGACCGCCGCCTTGTTCGAGGCTTGTTCGAAGATTGGTGCGTTGTCGGCAGGTGCCACTGACGAGGAGATAGCTGCCGCTGCAAAATTCGGACAAAATATCGGAATGATTTTCCAAATCCGAGACGATATCTTCGACTATTTCGATTCGAAGGAAATCGGCAAGCCGACGGGTAACGATATGGTAGAAGGAAAGCTGACACTGCCCGTCATCTATGCGCTGAACAACTCGCATCTTGAGTCGATGCAGACGTTGGCGCGTAAAGTGAAGGCAGGCACCGTAAATCCCGATGAAATAGCCGTTCTTGTGGAGTTTACGAAGGAACAGGGTGGGATAGAGTATGCTGAGCGACGGATGGAGGAGATAGCCGACGAAGCCCGCGTCTTCATCGAAAAATACACAAAAGATAAGGCTGTCAAGGAAGCCCTGACAGCCTATCTCGAGTACGTCATCCAGCGCAATTATTAGACAAGAGTACAATACCGGCCAGGAGTACTTTTTGACAAGAGTACAAGAGTACAGAAGTACTTTTTTTGACATGAGTACAAGAGTACAGGGCTATTTTTTTGACATGAGTACAAGAGTACAGGAGTACTTTTTGAGTTTTTATAAAGAACAGTTCTCTTGTTATTTTGTACAAGTTTGTTCTCTTGTACTCCTGTCTAAACCCTGTTCTCCTGTACTCTTGTCTAAAAATGTTCTCCTGTACTCCTGTCAAAAAGTTCTCCTGTACTCCTGTCTAAAACATGTTCTCCTGTCTGCCGCTGTTCTCCTGTCAATTAAAAGAATTTGGTTTCTTCGCCGACGACTTCGCTCAGCAGCAGGTTTGCCAGTCTACTTGTCCCCATGCGGAACCACTTGTTGGTAAGCCATTTTTCGCCTAAGACCTCTTTGACGATGGTGTAGTAGATAAGTGCGTCCATCACGCTGTTAAGGCCGCCAGCGGGCTTAAAACCTATCTGTATGCCAGTCTGGTCGTAGTACTCCTTGATGGCCTGGCACATGACGTAGGCAGCCTCTGGCGTTGCGGCGGGTTCCAGTTTGCCTGTTGATGTCTTGATGTAGTCTGTACCACCATACATAGAGAGTAGGGAGGCAATCTTGATGTTTTTGGCTGTCTTCAGGCATCCTGTCTCTAGAATCACCTTCATGGCAGCCTCGCCACACGCCTCTTTCTGCTGCTGTATCTCGTCGACAACGGTATCGAAATCGCCGTCGAGGAAGGCACCAACATTCATCACGATGTCTATCTCTGTTGCGCCGTCTTTTACGGCCAGCGATGTCTCAACGGTCTTCACCTCGATGAGCGATTGCGATGAAGGGAAACTGCCTGATACACAGGCTATTTCGACACCTTCTACCTCTAACGTCTCGCTGACTATCTTTGCAAATTTCGGATAGACGCAGATGGTGGCGACATGGGGCAGGGCAGGGTATGCCTCGTCAAACTGGTTCACCTTCTCTGTGAAGGCCATGACCGACGTCTCGCTGTCTGTGGTCTTCAAGGTTGTCAGTTCCACGCTGCCCATCAGGAATTTCTTCACTTCGGGCGTGTCGTTCTCATGTACTTTGGTGGCGATGATTTCCTTTACCGCTTCCTTTACTTCCTGGTCACTGATGTCGAGGTTGTACTTTGACAGAGCCTCTTCAATTTTTGTCTTTTCTGCCATAATATTAAGCTTTAAGTTTGGGGTTTTCTATATGCCGTAAGGCATCTCTTCTTGTTTTTTTCTCTATCGATTTGAGCAGTTCTTTCGTCAGGTCAACACCCGTTTGGTTGGCTAAGCATAGTAGTACCCAGAGCACGTCGGCCATCTCTTCGCCGAGGTTTTCTTTCTCGCCCGGCTTGAAGCTCTGGTCGCCGTATTTGCGGGCTATCACGCGTGCCAGTTCGCCAACTTCCTCGGTCAGGACGGCCATATTGGTAAGTTCCGAGAAGTAGCGCACGCCATACTCCTTGATCCAGCGGTCGACCGCTTCTTGTGCTTCGCGTATCGTCATCGTGTGAGCATCAAATAGAACAACATAGCAATGACAAACAGCATCATCAGGATGTTCTGCTTGTTGTCGCGTGCATATTCCTTCCAGTTGAAGGCCTTGTAGACGACCTGTAACAGCCACAATATAAGGCCAACGATGCACACCCAGATTGCCCATCCCATGTGCAGGAACCGGTGGCCTACACAGCCTATCAGCATCAGGATGACGCTCGAAATCTCAATCTCTCTCAGGTATCTTTTCATATCTACTTACTCCTTTCTCCTCAACTCCTTACTCCTTATTCTTCGTGTCCATACAGATGGTGACGGGGCCGTCGTTAAGCAGTTCTACCTTCATATCGGCGCCGAATTCGCCTGTGCCAACAGACTTGCCGAGTTGCTCGCTAAGTTGCTGACAGAAAGCCTGATAGAGCGGTATGGAGTGCTCGTGAGAGCCTGCCCGGAACCAGCTGGGGCGGTTGCCCTTCTTGTAGCTGGCGTAGAGCGTGAATTGGCTTACTACTAATGCTTCGCCGCCGACGTCGAGTATGGAGCGGTTCATCACGCCCTCGTCGTCGTCGAACACCCGCAAGTTGGCTATCTTCTTCACCAACCACTCTACGTCTTCCGTTGTGTCTTCATTACACACACCTAACAGCACCAGAAATCCTTGTCCGATGCTGCTCTTCACACTGCCTTCGATGGTAACGCTGGCGTGCTTGACTCGTTGTATGACCGCTCTCATGTCTGCAAAGTTACAAACTTTTTTTCATTCCACCAAACTTTTACGGATGGAAATGTTCATATATAATTTTGGCTTTTGCCGGACCTGTTATTTCTGCTATCTTTTCCTGAGACGCTTCCCTGATTAGTTTGACGGATTTAAGGCCTTTTAGAAGCGCGTCACGCGTTTTTTCGCCCACGCCCGGTATGCTGTCCAGTTCCGACTCCAAAGCGCGCTTAGAGCGCTTGTTTCGGTGGAATTCGATGGCAAAGCGGTGAACCTCGTCCTGTAGCTGTGTCAGCACGTGGAATAGTTCGCTGTCGGTTTTCAGTTGTACGCTCATGGGAGGGAATCCGTAGAGCAGTTCGTTGGTGCGGTGGCGGTCGTCTTTGGCCAGTCCTGCTATAGGAATGTCGAGGTTCAGTTCGTCCTGAATCACCTGTCGGATTATCTCCATCTGGCCTTTGCCGCCGTCGGCCACAATCAGGTCTGGCATCGGTAACTGTTCCTGCAGCAGACGATTGTATCGCCTCGAAACGACCTCCTTCATCGATGCATAGTCGTCAGGTCCTACGACGGTTTTGATATTAAACCGCTTGTAGTCCTTCTTGCTCGGCTTCATACCCTTGAAAACCACACAAGCGGCTACAGCGTTGCTACCTGAGATGTTTGAGTTGTCGAAGCACTCAATGTGGTAGGGTAGTGTGGGCAGGTGTAGCTTCTCTTGCAGCTCTTTCATCAGGCGCGTCTGTTTCTGTTCGGGATTTAATTTCTCGGCCTGTTTAAGTCGGTCAAACTTGTATTGTTTGCCGTTCATGACCGACAAATCTAAGAGTGTTTTCTTGTCTCCGCGTTGTGGGATGGTGAATGTCACATTCTCCAGTTCGACGTCTAATTCTACCGGAACGATGATTTCCTTTGCGTCGCTCTGGAAACGCTCCCTCAGTTCGACGATACCCAGTTGCAGCAGTTCTTCGTCCGTCTCCTGCAGTTTCTTTTTATACTCTATGGTAAAGCTTTGGTTCACGCTGCCGTTGGACACATGCAGGTAGTTGATATACGCCATTTTCTCGTCTGAGGTAATAGAAAACACGTCGACATTGCTGATGGTGTGGCTTACCACTTCGCTCTTGCTGACAAAGGAGTCGAGTGCCAGGTATTTACGCTTCACTTCCTCTGCTTCTTCGAACTTGAGTTGGTCTGCCAGCTGCAACATTTCCTCCTTCATGTCGCGTAGTATCTGGCGCGTATTACCCTTCAAGATTTCGCGTGCCTGAAGCATGTTTTTCTGGTATTCTTCGTAGCTCTGCTTCCCCACACACGGACCCTTGCATTTCTTGATATGGTAGTCGAGACATACCTTGTACTTACCTGTCTCGACGCCCTCTTTGGTTATAGGCTGCCTACAGGTCCGCGGGTGATACAGTTCCTTGATGATATCCAATACAGCGTACATACTTCCAATATGAGAATAAGGGCCGTAGTACGTGCCCCATTTCTTGTTGATGGTACGTGTCTTGAAGATGCGTGGTAGGTATTCGTTGGTGACGCAGATGGAAGGGTAAGTCTTACCGTCTTTCAGCAGGACGTTATAGCGGGGATTATACTTTTTGATGAGCGAGTTTTCCAACAGCAGTGCGTCCTCTTCGGTGTTCACAACGGTGTAAGAGATGTCGTGTATCTTGGATACCAGCACCTTTGTCTTGAAGCGGTCTACCTCTGTGTGGAAGTAAGACGAAACCCTCGACTTGAGGTTTTTCGCCTTACCTACATAGATGATGGTGTGTTCCTGATCGTAGAACTGGTAACTGCCTGGCTTGTCTGGCAACCGTCTGACAATCTCCCGTAGATGTTCCAGTCTCTTCTCGTTTTCTTCTTTGGTCATTTCTGGTGTTCCACGTGAAACATTACAACTTCAAAAGCGTTGTCAGTTCGATGCCTTCAAACAGATCGCGACCGTGTAATCCCTCGTCGGTAATCTCGATAATGAAGTTCATGTAGACCTGCTTCGGGTGGAAGTGCTGCACCAGCTTGTAGGCTGCTTTGGCTGTGCCGCCAGTTGCTAACAAATCGTCGTGAATCAGTACGACGTCGTTTTCGTTGATGGAGTCGAGGTGCATCTCGATGGTGTCTACACCGTATTCCTTCGAGAACGACTCTTTGATGACTGTTGAGGGTAGCTTACCAGGCTTACGAGCCAACACAACACCAGCACCTAATTTGACGGCTAAGGCGGCTGCCATCACAAAACCGCGGCTTTCGATGCCTACAATCTTCGTGATGCCCTTGTCCTTGTAAATCTCGTAGAGCTCGTCTACCATAATCTTCATGCACTCGGCATTCTTGTAGAGTGTTGTCACGTCGCGGAAGTTGATACCCTTCTTTGGGAAATCAGGAATACACCTGAGATTGTCAATCAATACTTTGTTGTTCATTTTCAGTGAGTTATATTGGTTACACATTGTCTTTTGTTTCACGTGAAACATTAGCGTCCCATCAGCACCAGCATGGCGTTGATGTCGCTCGGGCTGACACCAGGAATACGGCTGGCCTGTGCCAGTGTCTCGGGCTGAATCTTCATCAGCTTCTGTCGTGCCTCTGTCGAAATAGCGTTCAAGTTCTCATAGTCAAAGCGCCCGCGGATTCTGATGTTTTCCAGACGGTGCATCTTCTCGGCTACCAGTCGTTCGCGTTCGATATATCCTTTATATTTAATCTGAATTTCTGCCGCTTCGCTGATTTCTTCTTGACGGTTCCTCGGTAGATTCAGCCTTTCTTTCAATTCCGGTATAGCATCTGCCAGTTTCTCGAACGACAGTTCCGGACGGCTGATTAAGTCCGTCAGTTTGCAGCCATACTGGAGTGGGGTAGAGCCGAGGGCTTCCAATGCCCCGTTAATAAGACGTGGTTTGATGGCAAACGAATCGCAAAAATGAATGATTTCTTCGATGATTTTTTTCTTTTCCAACCACCAGTCGAGGCGGTCTCTTTTCACGATGCCTAGTTCGTAACCGCGTTCCGTCAGTCGGGCGTCAGCATCATCCTGTCTGAGCAGTATGCGGTATTCCGCCCTTGAGGTGAACATACGGTAAGGCTCGTCAACGCCTTTCGTCACCAGGTCGTCTATCAGCACGCCGATGTACGCCTCGTCTCTCGCTAAGGTTAGCGTTCGCTGTGGTGCGGTGGTGCCGCTGCCTCCCGCCTTCAGCGCCGCGTTGATGCCTGCCAGTGTCCCCTGGCCTCCTGCCTCCTCGTAGCCCGTTGTGCCGTTGACTTGTCCGGCCATAAATAGGCCATCAATAATCTTCGATTCCAACGAGTGATTGAGCTGCGTGGGATCAAAGAAGTCATACTCGATGGCGTAGCCAGGACGGTAGATCTTCACGTCTCTGAGTGCAGGTATGTGCTTCAATGCTGCTATCTGTACGTCCATAGGCAGCGACGAAGAAAAACCGTTCAGGTACATCTCGTTGGTATCTGTACCCTCCGGCTCTAAGAACAGCAGGTGCTGCTCACGGTCGGGAAAGGTGACGAGCTTCGTCTCTATCGACGGACAATAGCGCGGACCTATCGACTGAATCTGTCCGTTGTATAGCGGTGAATCCGCCAATCCTGAGCGCAGCGTCTCGTGCACCTGCGGGTTGGTGTAGCACTCGTAGCACGGCAGTTGGGGTAGGGGGCGTGGTTCGCCCATGTAGGAGAACTGATGGTAGTCGTTCTCACCGTCCTGGCGCGTCATGTCCTCGAAGTGTACCGTTCGTTTGTCGATGCGTACGGGCGTTCCTGTCTTCATTCTCGCTGTGGTGATGCCGTGTCGGGTGATGCTCTCCGTCAGTCGTTCCGCAGCAGGTTCCGCTATGCGTCCGCCTTTCACCATCCGCCGTCCTATGTGCATCAGTCCGTTAAGGAACGTGCCGGCCGTCAGCACCACGCAGGGCGCATGGAACTCCGCCCCCCAGATGGTCTTCACGCCCGTTACCCGCCGCGTTTGCTTTTCTTGTTCTGTTTGTCGCTGTGCCACAGCGACAGACTCCACCAGCAGCTCCTCCACCTGGTCCTGCCAGACGTCCAAATTGGCCGTTTCATCGAGCACGCGGCGCCACTCCCAGATGAACTTCCCGCGGTCGCACTGGGCACGCGGGCTCCATACGGCAGGACCTTTCGAGCGGTTCAGCATCCGGAACTGTATGGCGGTGGCATCCGTCACCTTTGCCATCTGACCGCCCAAGGCGTCAATCTCGCGTACTATCTGGCCTTTGGCAATACCGCCAACAGCGGGGTTGCACGACATCTGTGCAATTTTGTTCATGTCCATCGTGATGAGCAGCGTCCGTGCGCCCATATTGGCCGAGGCCGTTGCTGCCTCGCAGCCTGCGTGTCCGCCACCAATCACAATGACATCATACTTCTCATTCATTCCTTTTCTTGCTATTTTGCTTGCAAAATTACAAAAACTTTCTGAAAACACCACGCAATCCAAAAATATTATGTAATTTTGCAACCATGATAGAAACAATAACCAGCCTGCAGAATCCCAAAATCAAACTCCTGCTACAACTCCAGCAGAAGTCGTCAGAGCGTCGTAAGGCGGGACTCTTCGTGGTCGAAGGCCGCCGCGAACTGATGCATTGCTTAGAGGCCGGCTTTGAGATAGAGAGCGTCTTCTGGTGTCCTTCCGTCGAAGTGGCTACAGAGCCGATGCCGGCATTGCCCGATGGTGTCCGACTGTTTGAGGTGTCGAAGGCCGTCTACGAGAAGATTGCCTATCGCGGCAGTACAGAGGGCATCGTCGCCGAAGTCAGAACCCGTCAGCTATCGCTGGCCGACCTGCAACTTCCTGAGCGGCCGCTTGTGGTCGTCTTAGAGCGCGTCGAGAAGCCAGGCAACTTGGGAGCCATCTTGCGCTCGGCCGATGCGGCTGGCGTCGATGCCGTCGTCGTCTGTGACCCACTGACAGACCTCTACAACCCCAACCTCATCCGCTCCTCGGTAGGCGGTTTCTTCAGCGTGCCTTGTGTGGCTTGCTCGTCGGCTGAGTGCATCGGCTTTCTGAAGCAGCGCGGCATTCAGATCCTCACCGCCCAGCTGCAGGATTCCTCGCTCTATTACGATGTTGACATGCAACGGGCGACGGCCATCGTCATGGGAACGGAGGCTACGGGGCTGACCAATCAGTGGCGCGAGGCCGCCGATGCCCATATCCGCATTCCGATGTTAGGACGTATCGACTCGCTCAACGTCTCCGTCTCGGCAGCCGTTTTGATGTATGAAGCTGTGCGACAACGCAAAAATTATTGAGAAATAATTGAAAATTTCTTCGTAAACGTTTGCATTTATCATTATTTTTCATTAATTTTGTACCCTCAACGTGCGGGCACGTACCTAATAGTGAGTATTATACAATCCTTAAATAATTTAAACTCAACAACTTATGTGGTTAATCAATTCATCAATTGGTAGAAAAGTTGTAATGTCTGTAACGGGCATTGCGCTGATCTTGTTCCTGACGTTCCACTGCTGCATGAACTTGGTCGCGCTCTTCTCGGAAGAGGGTTACAACATGATTTGCGAATTCCTGGGTGCCAACTGGTATGCCGTTGTGGCAACACTTGGCTTGGCAGCCCTGGCAGTGATTCACATCGTCTTCGCTTTCATCCTGACGGCGCAGAATCGTACCGCTCGTGGCGACAACCGTTACGAGATTGCTACGACGGTCAATGCAGGTAAGGTGGAGTGGTACTCTAAGAACATGCTCGTCCTGGGACTCATCATCCTGGTCGGTCTGTTGCTGCACCTGGCTAACTTCTGGTACAACATGATGTTCGCCGAGATCTTTGGCGTTATCGGCACCCACGGTCCTGCTGACGGCTTTGCCTACATTGTCGACACGTTTGGTAACCCCGTGTTTGCCATCCTCTATCTGGTATGGTTTGCTGCCATCTGGTTCCACCTGGCTCACGGTTTCTGGTCAGCTATGCAGACCCTGGGTATCAGCGGTAAGATCTGGCAGAAGCGCTGGAACTGCATCGGCCTTATCTATGTCAGCCTGCTCATGCTCGGCTTCGCTGTTGTTGTGCTCGCTTTCTGGTTCGGCTGCGCTCCCTCACTCTGCGACGGTAGCTGCTGCGCTTAAATTGAAAATCGAAAATCCGTAAATCGAAAATTAAAGTTATGGCAAAAGTATTAGATTCAAAGATTCCCGCAGGTCCCGTACCTGAGAAATGGAAGGAATATAAAGCTCATCAGCGTCTTGTCAACCCTAAGAACAAGCTGAAGCTCGACGTCATCGTTGTCGGTACCGGCCTGGCTGGTGCCTCGGCCGCCGCTTCGCTCGCTGAGATGGGCTTCAACGTGTATAATTTCTGCATTCAGGACTCGCCCCGTCGTGCGCACTCTATCGCCGCTCAGGGTGGTATCAACGCCGCCAAGTGCTATCAGAACGATGGTGACTCTGTCTACCGCCTGTTCTACGACACCGTGAAGGGTGGCGACTACCGTGCCCGCGAGGCTAATGTCTACCGTCTGGCAGAGGTCAGCAACAATATTATCGACCAGTGCGTCGCTCAGGGCGTTCCCTTCGCCCGTGAGTACGGCGGTATGCTTGCCAACCGTTCGTTCGGTGGTGCTCAGGTTAGCCGTACGTTCTACGCCAAGGGTCAGACCGGTCAGCAGCTGCTGCTCGGTGCCTACTCTTCTCTGAGTGCCCAGGTGCAGACAGGCAAGGTGAAGCTCTTCACCCGCTATGAGATGGAAGACGTGGTCATCGTCGACGGCCGCGCCCGTGGTATCATTGCCAAGGACCTGACGACGGGCAAGCTGGAGCGCTTCTCTGCCAATGCCGTTGTCATCGCTACCGGCGGTTACGGCAACACCTATTTCCTCTCTACCAACGCCATGGGCTGCAACTGCACCGCTGCCGTTCAGTGCTATCGCAAGGGTGCTATGTTTGCTAACCCCTCTTACGTGCAGATTCACCCCACCTGTATCCCCGTCCACGGCGACAAGCAGTCGAAGCTGACGCTGATGTCTGAGTCGCTGCGTAACGACGGCCGTATCTGGGTGCCTAAGAAGCTTGAGGACGCCAAGGCTCTGCAGGCCGGAACGAAGCAGGGCTGGGAGATTCCCGAGGAGGACCGCGACTACTATCTCGAGCGCCGCTATCCCGCCTTCGGTAACCTCGTTCCCCGCGACGTGGCCTCACGTGCCGCCAAGGAGCGTTGCGACAAGGGCTTCGGCGTGAACAACACCGGTCTGGCTGTGTTCCTCGACTTCTCAGAGTCTATCAACCGTCTTGGCCTCGACGTCATCATGCAGCGTTACGGCAACCTCTTCGAGATGTACGAGGAGATTACCGACGTGTTCCCCGGCGACGTTGCTAACGAGATTAACGGCGTGAAGTACTACAAGCCCATGATGATTTATCCCGCCATCCACTACACCATGGGTGGTATCTGGGTCGACTACGAGCTGCAGACCACCATCCCCGGCCTGTTCGCTATCGGCGAGTGCAACTTCTCCGACCACGGTGCCAACCGCCTCGGTGCTTCGGCACTGATGCAGGGTCTGGCCGACGGCTACTTCGTGCTGCCTTACACCATCCAGAACTATCTGGCCGACCAGTCTATCTGGGGCAAGATTTCTACCGACCTGCCTGAGTTCGACGAGGCTGAGAAGAAGGTGAATGCCGAGATGGACCGCCTGCTCAACATCAAGGGCAAGCGCTCCGTTGACTCTATCCACAAGGAGCTGGGTCACATCATGTGGGAATATGTCGGCATGGGACGCACCGCTGAGGGTCTGAAGACCGGTCTGAAGAAGATGCACGACCTGGAGAAGGAGTTCGACACCAACCTCTTCGTGCCCGGCACTAAGGAAGGTCTGAACGTCGAGCTCGACAAGGCTATCCACCTGCGCGACTTCTTCACCATGGGTCAGCTCGTTGCCTTTGACGCCCTCTCGCGTAACGAGTCCTGCGGCGGTCACTTCCGCGAGGAGTACCAGACCGAGGAAGGCGAGGCCAAGCGCGACGACGAGAACTACTTCTACGTAGGCTGCTGGGAGTACAAGGGCAAGGGCAACGAGCCTGAACTCTCTAAGGAGCCGCTGGAGTACGAGGCTATCAAGGTACAGACACGTAACTATAAGAACTAAAGGATGAAAGGGCTAAATGGTTATCTGAAGACAAGTATCGTACTAAGTGCTTGTATTTTCATAATAGCAATAGCAGATGTTACTGGAGGGTTTCAATCGGAGGCTCAATCGGAGGCAATCCATTATCTCGTCTTAGGATCGCTTTTGCTGCTAAACCAGATTTTAGCTTATCGCATCAATAATAAAAACAAGTAAATTATGGCTAAAAACATAAGTTTCACTATCAAGTTCTGGCGCCAGAACGGCCCCAAGGACCAGGGACATTTCGACACCCACGAGATGCACGATATTCCCGATGACACCTCTTTCCTGGAGATGCTTGACATCCTGAACGAGGAGCTCATCAACGAAGGCAAGGAGCCCTTCGTGTTCGACCACGACTGCCGCGAGGGTATCTGCGGTATGTGCTCACTCTACA
>Ga0310695_10001878_pt1 | contig 46835 bp, 32 predicted proteins | sample RumenRJG_04DNA_FD_203882 | JGI IMG/M metagenome (GOLD analysis project Ga0310695, IMG submission 203882) | Bovine rumen microbial communities from Lethbridge, Alberta, Canada - RJG_04 (v2) (version 2) | ecosystem: Host-associated > Mammals > Digestive system > Stomach > Rumen | place: Canada... | reverse complement strand
TGCGGATGGTCGAAGCCATAGGTTAAAGATGACTGTGACATACTGGGGAAGATGGATGCCCAGAGCAAGAGGTATGTGATAAGATGTCTCATAAAAGAATTGTTGTTTGTGCTGCAAAGGTATAAAGCAAATGGCATATAATAGGGGTGATAATGTGCAAAAATGGATGATTTTATCCATTTTTGTATAAAATAGCCCCTTTTTGCCACGGAATAACCCGTAAATTTGCATCATAAAAGACAAGAATCATAAAAAAAGTGTATGAAACAGGTAAAAAATGTACTGACCTTAATGGTCCTGCTCATAGCTTTGAGTGCAAGGGCGGATGGGGAGAGAGTAAACTTATTGTTCAATTTCGACTGGAAATTCAAATTAGGCGAGGTGCAGAACGCCGAAAGTCCGGCATTCGATGATGCTGACTGGCGACGGCTCGACCTGCCGTACGCAGTCAGCCCTCGACCTGCTGGCCGAGGGTCACGACTACTGCCTCATCATCAGCGACGTGATGATGCCGACAATGAACGGCTTCGAGCTCACGGCGCACATCAGGAAGAACAACGACACACAGGCCATCCCCATCATCCTATTGACGGCTCTTACTGGTGAAGAGAAGCGCATCAAAGGACTGGAGACCGGTGCTGACGCCTATCTGACAAAGCCTTTACTTAAACTTTACCGAGCGTGAGCAGGCACTCCCCTCCATTCCGCTCGACCCGCAGGGACGCTTTGCTTGCAAAGAAGGCGAGGTCTACAGTGCCGTCGAGCCATGTAACCGTCCAGCCGTCGAGGGCGCACGTACTCACGGATGTTCCTCCCACGTAGGTCGCTGGGGCACTCCTTCAGAGTGCTTTCCATTGCTGCCACAACCGCCCGCAGGTCGTACCGACCTACGGCTATTGAACGGAAACGCTTTCAGCGTCATAACGGACAAATAGTCCATTAAGGTGGGAAACTTTAGTTAATTTTAGCCAGCGTCTCGCCGTTCTAGCCCGTCTTCGCAGCCTTTGGCTGCAAAGATAAACATTTTCTTTCAATTATTCATTGTCTTGCTCGAAATCTTCACCATTTATATTATCAGGGCATTGTATCGTCCTCCCTCAATCTAAGCGAAGCGAATGCGTTGCTTGTTAAATCATCATATACCCACACCTCTTACACCTGGCACTTAACAGATTGATTTTCAGCACACTTTCGTAGCGATATAAGTAGCACCAATGGTCGCACCAAGTGTCGCGCCAGCAGTTATCGGAATGTTTCACGACATAAGCAGGAAACGTCGCGGCCTCTCGCAAAAATTTCACGGCCTTACAGAAAAATCTCACGGCCTCTCGTAAATGTTTCACGGCCTTCCACCATTCTTGCCTTTTTCTTGGCAAGCGTCTCCTTGCGTCGCCGAGCGCCCTGGTGTTACCTTTGGTGCGACTTCAGGTGCGACTTAGCTCTCAAAAACAGCCACTGATTTTCAGACAGTTAAGTGCCAGGTGTAAGAGGTGTCACCTACTTTTCTTATTATCAATACACCGATGCCACGGGGGAGACGGCCAAATGAAAGAGGTAAAATGAAAAAGCCCCAAACGATAGCTAAGATTCATGGTCATTTCTTGGGCTTTTCAGAAAAAAGTGTTATCTTTGCACCTGCAAAATCTCAGAACATGATAGGAAGAACCGCCATTTGCTGCCTACTATGCTCCCTGAACACAGTAACCATAGAGGCGCAAGAAGCTACAGCATGTTCCGCCTCAACCTTGACCTGCGGCTCGGCATAGCCTACAACTGGCGCAACTTCTTCTTCGGTATTCAGGCACAGTACAACAATTTCAACTATAAGAATGAGTACGACAAGGTCAACATCTACGATGCCTATGCCCGTACGTCATTAGGAGTAAGACTATAATTATGAGAAAGATATTACTATTGGCAACTGTCGCATTCATGACAGTAGCAAGCGTTCAGGCGCAGCGTAGGGGCTGTCTTCACCATCATGTAACGACGCGCAGCGGCAGCAGTTCTTACCAGCTGCCCGAGCCATACGAGTTTGATGCACAGAAGACTTACCGGGTGCCCGTGGTGCTCTTCTCGTTCAGCGACCTGGACTTCTCGATGGCCAATCCGGCTGCGTACTACAACCGTCTCTTTAATGAGCCGGGGTTCAACGAGGGCAAGGGGAAGGGCTGCGTAGCCGACTACTTCCGCGACCAGTCGGCAGGCCGTCTGAACCTGCTGTTCGACATCTACGGTCCGGTGAAGATTGACAAGAAAGCGCGTGACCATACCTATTATGACGATGGGTGGGAGGACATGAGAAAGGTTCTCAGCCTGTTGGCGGAAAACACTGATGCCGACTTTACCGTCTACGACTGGAACGGCGACGGGCGCGCCAATGAAGTGATATTCATTGCCGCCGGCCTTATGGGCAACGCTACGAACGGTTCTTCTTACCTGGGGCCTTCCTCTTACTACCAAGTCACTAACACGAAACTGCCCGGCGGCATAGACTATTACTACTACAGCCTCAACTGCGAACGGGTGCGGGGCGACATACTCAGCGGCATCGGCACCATCGTCCATGAGTTCTGCCACAGTCTCGGACTGCCCGACCTTTACCCCTTAGGCTCGGGCACAGCCTTCTCTACCGTTGATGAGTGGGACCTGATGGACGGCGGCAACATAACAAACTACGGATGGTGTCCGCCCAACCTCAGTGCCATGGAGCTGATGTACTTGGGATGGAGTTTGCCCGAAGAGCTGGCGTCGCCAGCTACCATTGACGACATGAAGCCCCTGGGCGAGGGCGGCAAAACCTACCTCGTGCGCAGCACATCCAACAGCAACGAATACTACCTCCTGGAAAACCGCCGGCAGGAGGGCTGGGACTATGGTTGTCCTGGCAACGGGCTTCTCATCTTCCACGTCGATTTCGACAGGGAAGCCTGGCTGGACAACCAGGTGAACACCTCCGACAAGCATTATCGCTATGGTCTGTTCCACGCCTCAGGCAAAGACTTCCGCGCCTGGTGCCCGCAGAACAACGGTAAGGACTTTACCCGATGGACCGACGACAACTGGTTGCACAGTAGCTACCTCAGCACTTCACCTTACCCCTATACCACGCCCGAGACGCTCGCCGTCAACAACAGCCTCACCGACGGGTCGTCGCCTGCCGCCACACTCTTCACGCCCGCTGCCGACGGCCGCTACCTCATGGGCAAGCCCATCACCAACATCCGGCTTTCAGCCGACGGCACCATATCCTTCGACTTCATGAAGGGCGAAGATACGGGCATCGAAACGATGTCTGACGAATTCGCAACGCCACACTCTGACATGCAGAGGAATGGGCTGATGACAGAGGGATGGTACACGATAGACGGGCACCGACTGCCGTGCAGACCGACGGCGAAGGGCTTATACTGCCGCCGCACTGCCGCCGGAGGCTTTGAAAAAATCGTTCACAAATAAAAGAAAGCCTCACTCGCAGAAGCAACGGCCAACATGAGCCGGCTCCTACTGAGCGAGGCGTTTACTTATACAGCTGTAAAAGCCCGAGGGGGAATCAGAGCAGGTTCTGGCGCTCGATGTCCTTGAAGTAGCGATAGGTGGCCACCTTCAGCTCGTCGCAGGCGGCGTCGTCGCAGACGATGATGCCGTGCTGGTGCATCTGCAGGGCCGAGATGGTCCATATATGGTTCACGCTACCCTCGATGGCAGCCTGCAGGGCACGGCACTTGGCATGGCCGTTCACCAGAATCATCACCTCCTTAGCCGCCATCACCGTTCCTACGCCGACAGTCAGCGCCGTCTTGGGCACCTTGTTGATGTCGCCCTCGAAGAAGCGGCTGTTGGCAATAATCGTATCCGTAGTCAGCGTCTTCTGGCGAGTACGGCTCGTCAGCGACGAACCCGGTTCGTTGAAGGCTATGTGGCCGTCGGGACCTATACCGCCGAGGAAGAGGTCGATGCCGCCGAACTTCTCAATTTCTTTCTCGTAAGCCTCACATTCGGCTGCCAGGTCAGGGGCATTGCCGTTGAGGATGTGGATATTCTCCTTCGGGCAGTCAATATGCTTGAAGAGGTTGCTGAACATAAAGCTATGGTAGCTCTCGGGATGCTCTTCGGGCAGTCCGACGTATTCGTCCATATTGAAGGTGACGACGTTCTTGAATGACACCCTACCCTCCTGACAGGCTTTGACCAGGGCACGATACATGCCGATGGGCGACGAACCGGTAGGGAGTCCAAGTACGAAAGGTTTCTCCGCCGTAGGCTTGGCGGCGTTGATACGCTCGATGACATAATTGGCTGCCCACTGGGACATCAAATCATAATTCGGTTCAATAATTACTCTCATGGTTGTGTTTGTTTTGTTAATAGTGTTATTTAATAAGGATTTTCTTTCCGTTTCTGATATATAGTCCGCGCCCCGGCTCACCGACGACGCAGCGACCTTGCAGGTCGAACAACGGTGACGGGCGTTGAGCGGAGGGCAACGCGGGAACGTCCTTGACAGCCACGGGGTCGCCGCCCATGAAGTAGAACGAGACAAGGCCGTCGTCCGTCGTCTGGATGTTTGTTATCGGCTTTCTCAGCACGCGCGAACCAGTAGCGTCGGAATTGAACATCTGCAAGTTAGCCAGTGCGTCAACGACGGTCGTCGTGGAGTCTGTCGACCAGGGATAGGGCGACGTACTGAGGTGGCGGTTGTTCATACAGTAGTCGTTGGCGTAGCAGTAGCTGGAACGCGGGGCTATCAGTTCCCATTGGTTGTAGTCGAGACTATCGGCATGAACGACGCTATATCGCTGATGCGTGTCGTTAGTATTGACGTGGTTTATACTCCACGACGAACTGTTGTAGTCGACGTGGGTAATGAGCAGTCCCTTGCCAGGCAGTCCGGCGTCCCAGCCCGTCCACTGGTGATTCTCTAAGAGCAGATACTCTGTAGCCGTATGGTGTATGATGTAGGTCTCGCCACCTTCCGAAATGGGCTTCATATCGATAATGGTGGCCGGGCTGTCAAGTTCAACGGGCGTCAGCCACCCCAACAGCATCTTCTCCAGCGCCGTGTAGTTTGGCGGGCACCAGCCCATGTTGGTGAAGTTTCCGCCGTCCATCAAGTCCCACTCGTCGCAGACCGAGAAGTACTGTGAGCCCGTGGTATTCGGATAGATGTCGGGCAGTCCTAACGAGTGTGAGAACTCATGGCAGATGGTGCCGAGGCCACAACTGATGTTGGCTGTAAAGAGTTCGGCACTGGCCGTATAGTCATAGGCACGGTAGGCGCCGCTCTGTACTTGTGAGAACGAACTCGTGTTAGGCCAGATGCAATTCTGGGCCACATCGGCACTCTCATTGCCGCCATAGCCGGCGTAGATAAAGATGACTTGTTCGACAGTCTTGTCGCCGTCCCAGTCGTAGGGTGCAAAATCCACCTCCAACGAGTCGACAGCTTTCTTCAGGGCTGCGCGGAACGCATCGCCTCCATACTTCTCGCATTCCTTTGCCTTCTTATTGACGGGAATGGGGCCGATGATGTCGAACAGGGCATTGAACAGGCCTGCCGACTGTTCGCGGAAATAGTCGGCCACGCAGCCTGAGCCTAAGCCTTGATTAAAGCCGGGGGTGTTAAACAGGTCGTTGTAGAAGTCGGCCGTATGCTCGTCGGTGAAAGAGCAGTCGGTAAACGACACCAAGACCACCAACTGGCGGTACGTCTTGTCGGCATCCCACCGTGTCCGTGGTGTCGGCAGTCGTCGGGCCGCGCCACGTGTCGTTGACGTAGCGTCGGCACCCACCGCCGGCGTGCAGTTACCCCTGACGACCTCGATGTTCTGCGCCTTGAGCACTTGGAACACCGAGGCCATCATGAGCAATGCGACCATCAGACCTATTTTGCGCACGGCGTCCAGGGCTTCAGGGTCTTAAAGAAGTCGTTACCCTTGTCGTCGACAAGGATGAAGGCAGGGAAGTCCTCGACGTCGATCTTCCAGATAGCCTCCATGCCTAACTCGGGATATTCCACGCACTCAATCGACTTGATGGAGCTCTGTGAAAGGACAGCTGCCACGCCACCTATCGAACCGAGATAGAAACCGCCGTGCTTCTGGCAGGCATCGGTCACCACCTGCGAGCGGTTGCCCTTGGCAATCATCACCAACGAGGCGCCGTTGTCCTGGAACTCGTCCACATAGGGGTCCATGCGGTTGGCCGTCGTCGGGCCCATCGAGCCGCAGGGGTAGCCCTCGGGCGTCTTAGCGGGACCGGCGTAGAGCACGGGATATTTCTTGAAGTAGTCGGGCATACCCTCGCCAGCGTCGAGCCGAGCCTTCAGCTTGGCGTGGGCAATGTCGCGAGCCACAATGATAGTGCCACGCAGGTTCACCCTCGTGGAGACGGGGTACTTCGACAGCTCCTTGCGCACGGCGTCGATACCCTCGTTCAGGTCGATGGTGATGGTGTTCTGTCCCTCGCCTGCCTTGGCATACTCAGCGGGAATCAGCTCCGAGGGGTTCGAGTCCATCTTCTCGAGCCAGATGCCGTCGGCATTGATCTTTGCCTTGATATTACGGTCGGCCGAGCACGAAACACCCATGCCGATGGGGCACGAAGCGCCATGACGCGGCAGACGGACGACACGAATGTCGTGAGCCAAGTACTTGCCACCGAACTGTGCGCCGAGACCAATCTTATGAGCCTCAGCCAGCAGTTTTTGTTCGAGGTCGACGTCGCGGAAGGCGCGGCCCGTCTCGTCGCCGGTAGTAGGCAGCGAATCGTAGTACTTGATAGAGGCGAGCTTCACCGTCAGCAGGTTCTTCTCTGCCGAAGTGCCGCCGATGACGAAGGCAATGTGATAAGGCGGGCAGGCTGCCGTGCCGAGGCTCTTCATCTTCTCGACGAGGAACGGAATGAGCGTGCCCTCGTTCTGGATGGTTGCCTTGGTCATCGGGTAGAAATAGGTCTTGTTGGCCGAACCGCCACCCTTGGCCACCATCACGAAGCGGTACTCAGCACCCTCCGTGGCCTCGATGTCGATCTGTGCCGGCAGGTTGCAGCGGGTGTTCACCTCGTCGTACATATTAAGAGGAGCATTCTGCGAGTAGCGCAGATTGTCCTGGGTAAAGGTGTTGTAGACACCACGAGAGAGAGCCTCCTCGTCCTCGAAGCCCGTCCACACCTGCTGGCCCTTCTCGCCGTGGATGATGGCCGTGCCGGTATCCTGACAGAAAGGCAGGATGCCGCGTGCAGCCACCTCGGCATTGCGCAGGAACTGCAGGGCTACATACTTATCGTTCTCCGAAGCTTCGGGGTCGTTCAAGATGGCGGCTACCTGCAGGTTATGCTCGCGACGCAGCATGAACTCCACGTCGTGGAAAGCCTGCTGAGCCAACAGCGTCAGAGCCTCCTTGGAGACCTTCACAATCTGCTTGCCCTCAAACTCGGCGGTCGTCACGCCTTCCTTACTTAACAAACGGTATTCCGTCTTGTCTTCGCCCAGCTGAAACATCGGGGCGTACTTGAAATCTACTGGTTGTGCCATAGTTTTTCCGTATGATTAGATAATGTTTTTATTCGGCCACAAAATTAATGAAAAAAATTGAGTCGAACAAGAAAACGTTCTCTTTTTTCTGCCAGTCTTGCTTGATTAGTATCCGAATATCTCGCTAAGCGATACGCGACGCACGGGGCCATACTTCTGCAGGGCAGCCATGTCGAGTTCCTTCTCGTCGCCAAGGATGATATAGCGGTAGGACTTGTGGGCAATGTTCTTTTGCTCGAATTCGACAACGTCCTTGAGCGTCAGCTTGGGCAGCGCCTCGTAGACGGTCTTATTGATGTCGTAGTCAAGTCCCAGGTCGCGTGCTGCAAGCCATGCGTTAATCAACTCGAACTTCGTGACGCGGCGGCTGGCCAACTGCTTAGACAGACTCTCCTTGGCTATCTCGAACGATGTGTCGCTCTCGGGCATGGTGTCGAGGATGGTGTGGAAGTGGCTGACGCAGTCGATCATCTTGTCGTTCTGGGTGATGATATGCGTGAAGAAGTCCTCGGGCTGACCAGTCTTCAGCTGCGGACGGCGATAGAGTGCCCAGGCGTTATAGGCCAGTCCGCGAGTCTCGCGCATCTCCTGGAAGACGACGGTGTTCATGCCGCCACCGTAGTACTCGTTGAAGAGTGCGATGACCGGCTCCTTGTCGGGACTCCACGCCTGGTTCTCGTTGTGGTACATACGCATGTAGATGTTCTTGGCGTCGTAGGGAGCTATGAGAATCTCATTCTCGGGCGTAGGCTGCGACTCGTAGAGTTTGAAGACCGGCGGCTGCTGCAACTTCTCGGGGACGAGGTGGCTCGTGGCTACGACGTCGGTGAGTTCGTCTTCGCCCATCGGACCATAATATAATATGGTGTGCTCATACTGGCTGAGATTCTTCAGCAGGTCGAGCAGTTCCTGGGGCTTTGTGCGACGCAGGCTGTCGGCGCTGAGCAGGTTGCGCTTCGAGTTGTAAGGACCGTAGACGCCATAGGCAAAGAGTTGGTCGAAGCAGACGCGCTGGTCGAGCTTGGCATCGGCTCGTGCCTTCTCGACGAGGCTGACATACTGGTCGTAAGCCTCCTGGTCGGCCTTGGCGTGCTGCATGAGGTTCTCGAGGAGCGCCAGTGCCTTATCCATATTCTCGCTCAGGCCGTTGAGGGTGACTGTGATGTTACGGTCGCCAACGTTGATGTTGTAGTTACATGCCAGCTTATAGAACATTTGCTTCACCTGCTGGGCGGTCATCGTGTCGGTGCCGAGGTAGTCGATGTAGTCGGCAGCATAGTCGTAGCGCACGTCGGCCTGTTTGCCGAACTCGTAGCGGAAGGCGAGCTGGAAGCGTCCGTTGTCGGTATTCTTGACATACACAAGGGGCAAGCCATTGTGAGCGGTGTCGAAGATAAGGTCACGCTTGAAGTCGACGAAGCGCGGCTCGATGGGTTCAACCTCGGCGGTCTGAATGTCCTTGACAAACTGACTGACATTCTCGCGGTTGGCGTCAATCGGCGTGATGGCGGGCTTGTCAATCTTCTTCTGGTTGGGGTCTACGCCCTGACGCTTATAGACAGCAGCATAGCCGTCGGTGAAGTAGCGGCGGGCGAAGTCCTGTATCTGCAGCTTGGTGATGCCGGCGATGCGGTCGAGGCGTGTGGCCTCCTGCTGCCAGGACTTGCCCAGGATGAAGGCGTCGACAAAGAAGTCGGCGCGCGAGCGATTGTTCTCGAGGGCGTTGTAATACTGCAGCTTCATATTGTTAACCACCGACGGCAGGAGGTCGTCGGAGAAGTCGCCACTCTTCAGCTTGCCAATCTCGTCGAGCAGCAGTTGGCGCACCTCGTCGAGGGTCTGTCCTTCCTTCGGTGTACCGGCCATGATGAACATCGAGTAGTCCATGAGGGTCTCTGCCCCACCCCAGGCTTCGAGCATCTTCATCTGCTGGTTGATGTCGAGGTCGATAAGTCCGGCAGTACCGTTGCTCATCATGTGAGAGATGACGTCGAGGGTGTCGGCCTGCAACGAGGCACCACGGCCAAAGCGCCAGCCAAGCCAGATGGTCTCGGCCTCGGGGCCGATGACGGTAGTATCCTGCGGAGAGGTCAGTACGGGCTGCTCGGGGAACTGGGGCTGCGTCACGTCATCGGCGGGCTGCCAGGCTCCGAAGTACTTGTCGATAGTGGCAATCACCTCGTCAGGGTCGAAGTCGCCCGCCATGCAGATGGCCACGTTGTTAGGCACGTACCACTTGCGGAAGTACTCCTTGATATTGGTAATCGAAGGGTTCTTCAGGTGCTCCTGGGTGCCGATGGTGGTCTGCGTGCCGTAGGGGTGCGTCGGGAACAACTCGGCACAGAGAGCCTCGTAGAGTTTGCGCACATCCTGCGTCAGTCCGATGTTATACTCCTCGTAGACAGCCTCCAACTCGGTATGGAAGCCGCGGATAACCATATTCTGGAAACGGTCGCTCTGGATCTTCGCCCAGTTCTCGACTTCGTTCGAGGGGATGTCCTCGGTGTAGCAGGTGACGTCGTTCGAGGTGTAGGCATTGGTACCCTCGGCGCCGATGGCCGCCATCAGCTTGTCGTACTCATTGGGGATGAAGAACTGCGCAGCCACCTGCGAGACGCTGTCGATGCCGCTATAGGCCTGACGGCGCTCATCGGGGTCGGTCAGCTTGCGGTACTGCTCGTAACGCTGCTCGATGTCGGCCAGCAGGGGTGCCTCCTTAGCTGAGTCGGTGACGCCGAACTGTCCCGTGCCCTTGAACATGATATGTTCCAGGTAGTGGGCCAGACCGGTAGTCTCGGCAGGGTCGTTCTTTGAGCCGGTGCGTACGGCGATATACGTCTGTATGCGGGGCTGCTCCTTGTTCACGCTGAGATAGACCTTCAGTCCATTCTCAAGCGTGTAGATGCGGGTCTTGGAGAGGTCGTCCTTGACCTCCTCGTACTTGTACTTTTCACACGCAGTCAGTCCTAGTCCCACCAGGGCTGCTGCCACAAACAGCTTCAGTTTCATATTACAAATTTTAAAACCTAATTCTCATAGTCAATCTCGTGGTCAAGCTTGGAGAGGAAGTCGTCGAAGACCTCCTGCTCGACGTCGCCCATGGCAAACTCCTTCTCAGCATCCTTGCGGATTTCGGCAATCCAGGCACGGCGGGCACGGACATAGTCCTCGCGGATACGCTCACAGGCGGCTGCGTCGAGTTCGTCAAGATGGTAGTAGTCGAGAATCATCTGGTAAGACCACGCCCAGCGATAGTCGCTATAGTGGTTATTGATGTCGACGAAGCGGTCGAGCACCTGCTGGATGTTATCGAGCTTGCCCAACTTGATGTCGTCAATGAGCCGCAGTTCCTCGCTCTCGGGCAACAGCAGTCCGCTGAGGTCGACCCAGCGTCCCTTGCCAACGGTACTCACGGGGCGCCCTATGTAGCCCTCCTTCTGGGCACGCTTCAGGACGGCACCCATATAGATGCGCAGGGCGATGTCGTAATACTTCAGGCCCTTACGCAGCGACGTGGCATTGATGACGTATTCGTGGAAATTGTAGGTTGACACATTGTCGCCCGAAGCCTCGCGCAGTGCCTTCAGGATGTTGATGCCCTGCATAATCTCGCCCACGGTGAAAGGCGACAGCCAGTCGAAGTTGATGATTGACTTGCGCGACTGCCGCGAACGTTTGTCGCGCTTAGGCCACTTCTTGATATCGCGGTAGAGTCCCACCGTCGTGATGTTACGGCCGGGAACGAGGTAGCAGTCCTCGCCGTAGGCCAGCAGATAGGAGAACGGCAGATAGCGGGTGTCGGGATGGTGCATCAGCTTGCCGAAGCAGACGGAGAAGGCTCCTATGGTGGCAGGCATCAGGATATAGGCTCCCGAAGCAGTCTTCGTGCCACGCTCCAGAGTACCGTAGTGTAGCGGTCCCATCTTGTAAGCATGGTTCGAGAAGTTGGTATTCGACCCGGCATTGTAGAACGAGAACTCGCCGCCAATCAGGAGGCTCGACTTATGGTGAGAAGCAGAGAACGGTCCGCAGAAGGCCGCACAGGCCTCGCCGTTGGCCATGTAGGAATTGGCAAAGAAGAGCGAAGCCTCAGCGGTAAAGCCGTTTGTAATCTGGCAAGCCTCGCCGACGAAGCAATCCTGCATCTTCACGGAGTTGTTGATGCTGCAACCGTCGCAGATAATCGAGTTCTCGCAGATGACACCTGTACCGATGAACACCGGTGCGTCCATCGACGACATCACCGTACACTCCGACAAGCGGGCGGCACCGCTGATTTCGCAGTAGCCTTTGATGACAGTGTTGGTAATGTCCTTCGCATTGATAATCTTCACGTTGTTGCCTATGAAGCCGCGCTTGGGACGTGTCACCCGCAACTCGTCCTCTATCATCTGCTGCAACGCCTGCCGCAGTTCCTTATCGCGGTTGTACTTCACCATAAAGGCCGCTAACTGTGAGTTCAGCTCGCGGAAGATAGTAACATTGCCGTCGCCCATCTCATTGAGCACCGAGATGACGGCTCCTTCGCCGTAGGTGGCATCGTCGGTCGTCTCCATTGTGCAAACATTCGAGATGTAGCAGTCGTCGCCAATGGTGTAATTATTGATAAAGTTCCCGACCGACTCTATGAGGCAGTCGTTGCCCACGGTAACGTTGCGCAGCGTGGCGTCGTTGATGCCAGAGTGCTTGAAAAAACCCTTGGTCACTTCGACCGTCTTATTGAACTCGCCTAAGCGGATATCGCCATAGAACATCACACGGTGGTGATTATAAGGTTTGAAGCCTTCGGCCACCATCACGCGCTGCCAGTCCTCGGCCCAGCAAACGTTCTTCTCGAGAACTTCTATCTCGGAAGCAGTCAGTTGTCTGTATTCATTCATAGTCTTGGTATAAAAAGTCGTTATAAGGATATTTCTGTACGTGCAACTCGCGAACCTTTTTATAAAGCACGGTTCGCAGCTCCTCGATATTCTCTTTCTGCTTTGCCGATATGAACAGCGGGGCGGGAGCAAATTCTTCACTCTTACCCTTTTCACTTACCTTCGCCATCCATGTTTGTTTCAGTTCGTCGAGCGAAATGTTCTCACGCGTGGGTTCTGTCAGGTCGTCTTCGTCCTGCGGTGTCCACTGGTAGGCGTCAATCTTGTTGAAGACGAGCATCGACGGCTTGTCGGCACAGCCCAGCTCGGCAAGCGTGTTCTCGACGACGTTAATCTGCTCCTCGAAGTCGGGATGCGAGATGTCCACCACATGCACCAAAAGGTCGGCCTCGCGCACCTCGTCGAGGGTCGACTTGAACGATTCTACCAGGTCGCTGGGCAGCTTGCGGATGAAGCCCACGGTGTCGGCCAGCAGGAAGGGCAGGTTGTCGATGGTCATCTTGCGCACCGTCGTGTCGAGTGTGGCAAAGAGTTTGTTCTCGGCAAAGACTTCGCTCTTCGACAGCAGGTTCATCATCGTCGACTTGCCGACATTGGTGTAGCCCACCAGTGCCACGCGGATAAGACGTCCGCGATTCTTGCGTTGCGTAGTCTTCTGCTGGTCAATCTCCTTCAGTCGCTGTTTCAGCAACGTAATGCGCTGCAGAATGATGCGGCGGTCCATCTCCAACTGCGTCTCGCCAGGGCCACGCAAGCCCACCGAACCTTTGCCGCCGCCGGAACCAGAGCCGCCACCCTGGCGTTCCAAGTGCGTCCACAGCCGTTGCAGTCGGGGCAGCATATAGCGGTGCTGCGCCAGTTCCACCTGCGCCTTGGCCTCGGCCGTCTGAGCACGCATGGCAAAAATGTCGAGTATCAGCGACGTGCGGTCGAGAATCTTCACCTGCAGTTCCTTCTCAATGTTACGCAACTGCTTGGCCGTCAGTTCGTCGTCGAAGATAACCATGCCGACGGGCTCGTCGGCATCTTCCTGAGCCTTGATATATGCCTTGATTTCCTGCAGTTTGCCACTGCCAACGTAAGTCACAGCACTGGGACCGCCCACCCGCTGGGTGAAGCGGCGCACGACCACAGCCCCTGCCGTATCAGCCAGGAACTCCAGTTCGTCTAAATATTCCTTGGTCTTAGCCTCGTCTTGCTGGTTTGTTATAAGGCCGACCAGCACCGCCGTCTCTGCCTTTGCCTCCGATATTACAAATTCTTTCATTCACATGATTCACGCTTATAGGGTGCAAAAATAATCATTTGTCGCGATATAAGCAAAAATTTTGTAGAGAAATTAAACCTTTCAGACTATTTACACGTCTAACCGAAGAACAAACTACCTACAAAAACCAGAATGAAAAGGTTTATTACGACAGCAATGACCTTGGCCGCCGCTCTCCTGCTGACGGCCCAGTCCAACTATGACTACTCCAAACTTTGTCGCGAACAGCTTAACCGTGGCGTCGTGGCCGTCAAGACCGGCGACGGCAAGGTTGCCGTTAGCTGGCGCACCTTGAAGAGCGACCCCAAGGGACAGGCATACGACGTCTATAGAAACGGAAAGAAGCTGAATGCCAAGCCGTTGACAACCGGCGGTACGTTCTTCGTTGACAATCAGCCATTGAAGGAGGATGCCACCTACGAAGTACGCGGCGGCGGCAAGAACGGTTCTTTCACCCTCAAGGCTAAAGCGCCCGTCGGCTATCTGCCCATCGCCATCCAGAAGCCGGAGGGCGGCAAGGTGCCGATGATGCAGCAGGCTCAACGGTCGGGCAACAACACCCGACGCAGTTTCCGCAACTGGCGCGACGAAGGGTTCTACGACTACACGGCCAACGATGCCTCCGTGGGCGACGTCGACGGTGACGGACAGTACGAGATATTCCTGAAGTGGGAGCCTACCAACGCCCGCGACAACTCGCACGACGGCTATACCGGACCCGTGCTCATCGACTGCTACCGTCTTGACGGCACGCATCTGTGGCGCGTCAATCTTGGTCGGAACATCCGTGCCGGCGCCCATTACACGCAGTTTATGGTCTACGACTTCGACGGCGACGGACGTGCAGAGATGATGGTAAGGACGGCTGACGGCACCACCGACGGCGAGGGCACCGTCATCGGCGACAGCGCCGTCGACTATAGAAACAGTGTCGGACGCATCCTCGACGGGCCGGAGTACCTGAGTGTGTTCGACGGACTGACAGGCCGCGTACTCGACACAAAACCATACATCCCCGAACGTGGCGATGTCTCGGCCTGGGGCGACAGGAATGGCAATCGCTCTGACCGGTTCTTAGCAGCCGTGGGGTACTTGGACGGGAAACGTCCAAGCGCCATCTTCTGTCGCGGCTACTACACACGTTCCGTGCTGTGCGCCTGGAACTGGGACGGCAAGAAGCTGACGACCAACTGGGTCTTCGACACGAATGCACCGGGATGGCGCAGCTACGCCGGACAGGGCAACCACAACCTCCGCGTCGCCGACGTCGACGGTGACGGTTGCGACGAGATCACTTACGGTTCGATGTGCGTCGACCACGACAGCCGAGGTCTTTACAACACTGGGATGGGCCACGGCGACGCCATCCACCTCATTGCCGACCCGAAGGACAACCATCTCTACATCTGGGACTGCCACGAAAATCGCCGCGACGGCTCCGACCTGAGAGATGCCCGCACTGGCAAAGTCGTATTCCAGGTGAAGTCGAAGACCGATGTCGGCCGCTGCATGGCTGCAGATATCGACCCCACCAACTACGGCTGTGAGATGTGGAGCGCCGACAGTCACGGCATACGTAATATGAAAGGTAAAATAATTCAGAACAGACCCACCCCTAACCCCTCCCTGCTGAGGGAGGGGAATAATTACTCTCAAGGCAATAATACAGTGATGGAACTATCTACTCCCCTCCCTCAGCAGGGAGGGGTCGGTGGTGAGTCTCGTATCTCCATGAACTTCGGCATCTGGTGGGACGGCGACCTGCTGCGCGAACTGCTCGACCGTTCAACGGTTTCCAAGTACGACTGGAGGAACCGCCAGATTGTTGACCTGCAAAAGTTCGACGGCTCGTTCAACAACGGCACGAAGTCGAATCCATGTCTCAGTGCTGATATCCTCGGCGACTGGCGTGAAGAGGTGCTCATCCGCAACAGCGAGTCTACCGAGCTGCGCCTCTATGTCACCACCATCCCCACCGACTATCGCATCGACTGTCTGATGGAGGACATCCCTTACCGCCTCAGCGTGGCCACCCAGAACGTAGCTTATAACCAACCATCGGAGCTCGGCTACTACATCGGCCCCGACCGCACGGACTACCTGAAATAGCGGCAACGCCGTGATTGTCGGCTATTCGTAGTCGTCAATCACGGCGTTCATCATATCCATCATCGGCTTGGCAGCACGGAACATACGCTCTGCCTCGTCGAGCCAAGCATCACCCTGATAGAAGTCGTCGGGCACCTGATGCCAGCAGCAGTAGTCCTTCTGGCGCAAATAGTCTATGTACTCCCAGTCGCGAGGAAAACCCGAAGGGCAGGTCTTCAGCCGCTCCAGGCCGAAGCCTTGCGGCTGATCCCATGAAGAAACGTCGGTAGGCGTCTTGAAACTGCTGTCAACCGGACTGCCGAAGTACTTCAAGAACTCCGGACTCTGCACACACTTCAGCCACTCCTCCGTGTTCGCCATAATCTCGTTGCGACACGAGGTCAGGATGTTAGTGGGCAGCCAGTAGTTGCCACAGGCCACCATGCAGTGGTCAGGCTCTATATGCAGGTAGTAGCCGCCATGCAGTGCCTTCTTGCCGTGGGCAGCGATGTAGGCGCCAAGGTGGTTTTTGTAGGGCGACTTGTCGTTGGAGAAGCGCGTGTCACGATAGAAACGATAGGTGCAGTCCTTCACCGTCAGGTGGGCAATCGAGGCATCAAACGTCACGATGCGCTCCAATGCCTGCTGCACCCCCTTCTCAAAGTCAGCCCTCACAGCCTCATACTCCTTCTTATGCTCCTGAAACCAGCTCCGCTCATTATTCGCCATCAGCTGCCGCAGGAACCCCAATATCCGTTTTGCGTCCATAATTCAATTCTTCTTTCCTGTTCTCTTCAGAACTTGTCTTAATTCCTTTGCAAAGTTAAACAGAAAAAGCGAAAGTGCCAAATGATTAGCAGGAAAAGAATGAGGACGACCCCAAATTGTCATTTCGGATTCCAATCATGCACCAGTTGAACGAGCCTCTGCACATCCTCATCCCTGAAGATTGAAGAATAGAAAACTGACAACAAATAAATGGTGTCTTCCTGCACAATATACTGCTGATAAGTATGACCACTCCCTGTTTGAGGATGCCTGATTTTCAGATAGAAATAATCTGGGTGCATATCCTTCATCAGAATGGTGTCACCGTATGCTTTCTGACCATACAATGCCAGTGTATCTGCCCACTGTTCCGCGCTCCAATGAAAATTATTGCTCAAGAGCATCATGCGCATATAGATGTATCCGCTGTCTGTCGTATGCACAAAGAACACAGACGAATCGTCCGGCTCGTCTTGCGCGCCCTCCTGAACCTCAAAGAAATCGGGATACCGCACTATCATCAGCGAGTCCTCATATACATACGTCAACAGCCTGGCTGTGTCCAGCCGTTCCTTCATGGCGCTCTTGACTGGTTCTTTTTCCCAGTCAAGCAACCAGGCCGTCCCCCTGTTTCTGTTTTTCGGCTCGCTCTCACCAAGCCAGCTCAACGAAGCGATCAGCCCAATAACAACGGCCACCAACAGCCACTTCAAGTAAGTCTTTGTCATCTGAAATTACTGCTATTCGAATTTCCATACCGTTCTTTCCGAATCTGCCACTTCACCCATTGCTGGTCGCTCTTCGTCGCATTATTGAAAGCCGTTGCAATCTGATATCTGTCTTTGCCTGCCTTATAGCGTTCCCTCATTTCTTTACGAATCAAGGCTACATTGCCACTCTTTTTGTCATGAAACTCCGCTATCAGTTCATCTGTCGACAAGTTTTTGATGCGCTCTTCCCGCTTACCCACCTTATCTTTAAACAAGGTGTTAAATACAGACTCCCTAAAAACCCTGTCTTCTTTTACCCACTTGCTGTAGTAGAGTGCAGTCAGTTCCTGCCTTGTCAGGTGCTCCAACATGTCAACACACTTCCTCAACTCCACGTCAATCCATCTGTTATAATGGAAAGACTTCATCTGCTGAATGATGTAATCGTAATCTGTCATATATGTAAATGGTTAAAATGGTAACTCATCTTCAAGATCGAACGTTTTTATCAAGCTCTTGACCGTCTCATTATCTGCACCAAATTCTTCCAGGCTAACAGGCTTTGATTTCGTATCCTCGGTCAAACTTACGATACCTGTATCCTGCAGATAGCTTAGGTATACACAACCCTGTGGTCTAGGACCATTTTTCTTGACAAGGATCTGCATCACACCGTGCAAGTCTCGGCCATCATCATCTTGGTAGATTTGATAATACTCAGGACGATGAACCATCATGACAACATCTGCAAGTCCCTCAATATAACTGGAGAACGCCAAATCCTTCAGTTGAGGTTCCCTACCCATAAGTCCTTCTCGATAATCAATGCCTCTGTTCATCATTGAGCCTACGACTATTGGCAGGCTGAGCTGATAGGCCAGTTGTTTCAGTAAAACCATCACCTTTGCTATCCTCTCCGAAGGAGTCTCACCTTCTTTGGCAAAATTAATCATTTGTAGACAGTCAACAAAAATGATTTTTATCCAACTCTCTCTGACACAATTCCGCGATGTTTCCACCAATTCATTAATTGGCAAATCCAAAGAGTCATGTATAAACAACGGGGCATCAATCAGACAGGCACTTCCTTTGTCCAACCGCTCCCATTCATGATAAGCCAGCATTCCATTATGCAATTTAGACGTTGGTATATCGCAGTGGATAGACAGGAGTCTGGATACATAGTCAGACTTAGCATGATTCGTAGAGAACAGCAATACGGGTTGTTTGCTCTCCAGGACAATGCTTTCAATCATTGACAACATGAATGAGACCTTTCCCATACAAGGCCTTGCCCCAATAACGTACACTTTCCCATTCTCGAAACCGTCTGTCAAATGATCTAATCGCCAGAACCCTGAAGAGATACCAGTGACTCCTGGAATTGCCGCCATTGCCTGTATCTCGCACAAACAATCCTTCAACATGCTTCGCATGTCAGAGTAGCCAATATCACTCATAATCTCATTCATACTTACTTGTAACAACTATTAGAAAAGTCCAAAATAAAAACAGTGGCAAAGATACAAACTTATACCTTTACCACCAAACAATAACGCCCCACAAGGCTTGTGAAAATGCGTTTTTATTCCCAGATGACTAAGTCACGAGGCAGAGCGATTTTTTTTGCTTCTCCGCGCCTGCCGTCGATGAAATAATGTTCAGCAAGCCTTTCGTCAAACTGCGAGACAAAAGCCCCTCTTATTCTTGCACATTTCTCATTAATTGAATTCAAGCAAGGATTCGTTACGTCTTCAATACTTTGTATAGCGCGCTCATTCAGTCCGAGCGGTCTTATCTTTTGGTACAACTCTGCTAACTCTTTTCTATAGTCAGGCAGACATTTAAAGACGATTCCTTCAGGATGTTTTAGAAATAACAGATATACTGCCTTCACTAAAGGTTCCATCTTAATCTCCATATTATTATAGTCTGGCAACATGATACGCCAATCCTTTGTTATTACAAGCCGACTCAGTTTAGGTTTCTCTGCCAATAGTTTCAATATAAATTTCTCTGCCAGACCATGTTCTCTTAACTTTTCAATTTTTACGCGGATCTCTTTAATTAATCCTGCAACCTCATCATCAGATACAGTCCAATAGAACAATTCGTCCGCAAAGTCATCTGCTGTTCCTTCTTTTGTCTCTGGTCTTTTCGTTGTGCAATACAAACCTGCGTTATTATGTTTGTCATGCACAGCTCTCACGATGGCATGCAACTGTTCTATTATATCTTCATCAGTTCCTTCTTTTAGAGGGTAATAATCGCCCTTGATATACTTTGCTCCATGATTGTCGTTACCCTCTTCAAAGAAAAACATTCCTTGCTCTATCCTTTCACTATCTTCAGGATACTCAAGATATTGTATCGGGTAACTCGAGTCCAACCTGACATCTACATTTTCGTTGGGCTTGATATCAGGAAACAGATAATGAATCAATCCATCATCAGTAAGTCCTTTAACAAGATTTGGCAGATAAATGAATCTGTATTTTTGATAGAGCCGCAAATTCTGATGCTCCATAAAGAAGCGGTTCAGCCGCTCATTAAACTCTCTCTCCACATATACGATCTCCCTCACTTTTTCAAAGAATTTGACGCTCAAGCCCATTCCTGGGTTGAACTCAAAGCTATCCACGCCATTCTCCACCCGGGGGAGTTCTGTTCTAGTCAATTCCCCATTCAGATAAGCCTTCTTTATCCGTTCATCCTCTTTCTTTTTTATTTCCCTCTCGATTTTGCGTTTTTCCTCCTTTATAGCTTCTTGTTTTTTCCAAGCCCTATACCTTCGGTAGCCACCATGACTCTTTATCTCCTTTATGTCGTCACTCACATCATGCCAAATCAAGCCAAAAGCTAAATAGAAAACTCCAAATGGCGGAAATATCCAATACAAAACATCATCCCAATCATAAGGGCGATTATATCCTTTCTTTTTGCACTCAATGTAATCCGAGATGGCGCCTCCCCATACTAAGAGATATATAGGAACGAATATTACCAGCAGAACAATAACCCAAACCTTCATCTTCTTATTTACTTTTATTTGAGATTTTTATAATTCTCTCACTCTCATCACTACATCTTTCTTTTTTTCGTTTTTCGAAGAAGAGGACAAATAGCCCAATGGCCACAACCACATCTACCACATTCCAGATTACTCGGCCTAAAGCAATCTTTGCAAATGGTTGGAACAATAATGCGAGTACGCCAAACGTAATGGCCAAAGCCACTTTCTTTTGGTTAAAATAATAATAAGCCATGATGCCAAACGCCACCATCGCCACGAACCGCACTAATTGGAAATATCCGTATGGCATAGGGGCGAGGCAGAGCAACATAAGGGCTGCGAGAATGAGATAAACAAATTTCATATTATAAGCTTTTTGCTAATTAACATCACCAAGAAGATCTGCATCGAATGGTTCCACATATGAATCGATTAGACAGTCAATATCACTTGGAGTCGTAGACCGACTATTACGTCTGACAGGTATAGGGTTGTATATATCACGATTAATCGAATACCTATCAGAATTGCTATATTGCATTCGTAGCCCATCAAACCATCCTTGGTCGAAATCCTGCTGTTGTTTCTGATTGTTCTCCATATTATTATTAGATTTTGAAAATTCAAGTTTCAGCAATACCTCAGAATATGATGATTTTGCTCTTTCAATTTGAAGTAACACGTATTTGCTCCCAACACGAAATTCTGCTTTATTATTTGGCCGTAATTCATATCCATCTTTAGGATATCTCCTATGAAGATTGATTGGATTTCCATAGTACTCATTTAATTTCTCACAACAAGATATAAATGGTTCTATTATTTCTTCATTCTTATAATCATGACTACTGATAATTACTTTAGTAAGTTGATTACAATCAAATAGGAATGATACTCCATGACCAAAAATGTTATAAAAACGTCTAAGGTATTTTGTCCTATACCCAAGACATATTTCTTTGGAATCATCATATGATAAACCATAGAATACCTTCGTGTTATACATCTCTTCTGGACTCATACCAAATGCCAAATCTCCAAAAACAAATGATTCAGAAGGATTCTTCAGTTCATTTTCAATCGTTTCAATAAATAGACCAATTTCTGGGTGGCTCATTTTTTCAACCTTCTCATATATAGATTGTTTTTCCTCTCCTTCTTTTCTGTCTGCAGATCTAATTAACTCCCATTTCCATAGATAATCCTCGAATAGTTTTTCAATGTTTTGATTAACCTTAGGATATAGCGCATCCCATCTTAATTCGGAATTATTAAAATAGCTTTCTACCGAATTAAAACTAAAAACTGATAAAATAATCGCTCCAACAAGTATTATCCAACAGACAGCTACTACCCATGTAGATTGATCCTTATACAACCAATAATTTACTATAACTAATAATATGACGTCAATAATGGCAAGAATTACATATATTATCCTTTTCCAAAAAGCGCAACGCTTTTCATTATATTCTTTGTTTTGCTGATTTGCGATTACCAGCTCATCCAGATATTTTTCACATTCTTCCACAGTTACCATGTATTCTTTTGGATTACAATAATAGTCATTGTATTCCATAAAAGAGTATTCAAGACTTTTGTCTTTTACGTCGTAACGATTAAATAATCCCATATTATTACAGTATCTCTTTTATAGTTGTTTACATTATCTATAGCTGTATTGTCCTCAGGCAACTCAATTCTACATAGTTTTCCTCAGCCGACTTGATGGCCTCTATATAATCTTTAATAGGTGGATTGTTCATAAGTATTTCGTCATTGGATAGTGCAAAGATACGACTTTTTTCTGAAAGAAAAAGAAAAAGAAAAGAAAAACTCATTTTCACAAGCCTTGTTATTTGTTTTTGCTTGGAGACTATATGAATAAGAGCTATCTTTGCGGCATCAACTAAATAAGCAGAAACGAGTATGAAGAAGAGAGTCTTAATTGGAGCGCTGATGTGTTGGATGGCACTAAATGCTCAGGCACAGTTTCAGTATGACAGGGCATTGCCGATGCCAACGAGGAATCTGTATGATACTGGGGTGATGAATATGTATATGAGGGCATTGACAGAGACATCGGCCAGACGGCAGCAGCGCTATGAGGAGTACTCAGAGTTAGCTTTTAATGCCTTCAACAACCGACAATGGAGCAGTGTTATAAGCTATGTCGATCAGGCCCTCAACACCATGTTCTATTGCGGAGAGCTATTCTATATTCGTGGTTATGCTTATGAACAACTCGGAAAACTGAGAGCTGCCAAGAAGGACTATAAGACTGGAAAGAAATACAACTGCTAAGAGGCCGCCCAGACACTTGAAGCGTTGAAAGCAAAAAAGAAAGCAAAGAAATAACTTAGTAATTACAATTAAAAACAGAAAGGTTATGAAAAAGTTAATGATGACATTAATGGCCGCTGTATTCGCCATCACAGCAAACGCACAGTACAACGTCGGCACCTCTTCAAGATATACCGACAGTTTCGTTAACTCCGTCAGCACTCACCGCAACCAGTATGGAATGACTACCGGAACCTCCTCGTCGTACCGGGATGGTTATGGAACAACGACCACAACCCATCGAGACAGCTACGGTAACAATCTTGGCACTTCCACCACCTACACTGACAACTATGGTTTCACGACTACGACTCATCGTGACAGCTACGGTAACACTACTGGTATTGACAGAAGCTTTACTGACAGTTACGGCAACACGACCACCACCTATACAGACTCTTACGGAAGGAGCAAAGGCTCGTCAAGCACCTACAGGGACAGCTTCGGAAATACCACGACAACCTATAGGAACAGCATTGGACAAAGTATCGGGTCGTCATCGAGCTATACTGATCCTTTCGGCAACACGACTACCCAGCAGCGAAGCTATGACAATAACACCTCCATTTGGTCGTGGTAAAATAGCGACATAAAACACCACAGGGGCAGTTGTCCGGAATTCCCGAACGACTGCCCCTTCTCTTTTGACGAACTCATAAGTATTTCTTATAAGTTCGTTGTTACAATGTATAATTAATACGTTCGGAACGGAATTGTACCACCTGCTCCACGCCCTGTTCCGTAGGTGCATCAATGTTGCGGAGCGTGCAGTCGCGCACGTCGTCGAGGACGACGGCCGGACGGTAGTCGGGCCGCTCGTAGCGGAAGGTGACATCGTTGACATGCAGGCCTTCGACGTGGCGGGCATAGAGACCGAAGGCGGGTGTCCAGCCGGCAAACTTCGGCTCGGGATAGTTCGTGCCCTGCTCGCGGTAGTCCTTATTGACCAGATCGCGGGTGCCGCCGCCCTTGAAGTAGAGGCGTATGTTCGAGAGCCAGACGTTGCGCACGGGCTCGTTCTTCATGCCAGTGACGATGATACTGCAGAGCGAGTCGCAGTCGTCGGCAATGACGTTCGAGATCTGGATATCGCGGGCCGACGAGGGTTGCGTCACCTCCTTCGGGCCGCGGTTACGACAGCCGGTAGTAATATAAATAGGATAATGGTGGACGTGCGACATCGTGATGTTCGACACCACGATATTCTCCATCCGGCCCTGGTCAACCTCTTCGAAAGCCAGACCGCTACTGTAGGCAAAGGTGCAGTTCGTCAGCGAGATGTTGCGGTAACCGCCGTTCGATTCGGTACCGAGCTTGAAGCGTCCGCACACCCACCCTACGGGTTCGGGCACGTAGGTGCCGTCGAGCAGCGTGCCGCACTTATAGCCCGTGATGTTGCAGTTCGACACGGCGATATGCTCACAAAGCACTGGTTTCTTCAGCGCATACGATGACTTCAGCACAAGGGCGTCGTCCGACGGCGTGTTAATCTTGCAGTTGGTAATGGTCATGTACTTGCAGCAGTCGATGTCGAAGCCGTCGCGGTTGGTGTCGATGGTCACGTTGTCGATGGTACTCAAGTCGCAGCCCGTCATGATGATGCCGAAATGGCCACCACGATAGATGGTGATGTCGCGGATGGTGACCTGCCGGCAGAGTTTCAGGGCGATGGCCTTGTCGCCGGTGCCTATAGAGCCGCCCTGCACGTTACCCGCCTTCTCGGTGTCCTTCTTCGTCAGTCCCTTGCCGTCAATCCTGCCGTGCCCTGTTATCGAGACGTTTGTCTGGCCTTCAGCCCAGATGAGCGAATTATGGAAATAGGTGTGGCCACCGTCCTGATATTCGGGGAATCCGCCGAACGACTCGCTCTCGTCGTATGCCTTCATCGAGGCAGGCGCAGCCAGGATGGTGCAGCCGGCAGCGAGGTGCAGGTCGATGTTCGACTTCAGGCGGATGCTGCCCGAGAGATACGTTCCGGCCGGCAGCAGCACCTGTCCGCCGCCGTCGTTCACCGCCGCCTCAATAGCCGCGTTGATGGCGGGCGAGTCGAGGGTTTTGCCGTCGCCTTTGGCACCGAAGTCGCGCACGTTGTAAACAGGTGCAGCAATGGTGTTGCTGCTTACAAGAAAGGCAAGTAGAGTCAGTAGCTGTTTCATGATGTAATATTAATCTTTTTTGATGGCCTCAGCAATGATTTCCGCCATGCGGCGGGCACCTTTCTGGTCGGGATGAATGCCGTCGCTCAGCATCTTGTCGCCATCGCCGGCGTAGAGGGTATGCAGGTCGATAACCTGAAGCCCATACTCCTGAGCCACACGCTGCTGGATGGGTATGATGGCGTTCACGATAACGGAGTCGTTGATATTCCACGTCGACTTGAAAGCGGGGATGGGCGTACAGAGATAGATGTCTGGCTTCGGCACTACTGCACCTTTTTTCTGCTTTTTACCTTTCTTCTTGACGGCCAGGTCAGGACGCAACGTCGTAATCATCTGACGCAGATCCTGTTCGAACTCTGCACCATACTGCCAGTTCTCAGGCTTCGAGTCATTAGTTCCCAACTTGATGACGACCACATCGGGCTTAAAACCCTGAGCGTCGCGCCACGCCTGTTCCTGCATGTAGGGATGGTCGCCCTTGTTGAGCATCGTGCGCGAACTGACACCGAAGTTCTTCACCCAGTAGCCCGAGCCCAGCAGCTGCTGCAACTGAGCGGGATAGCCCTGCTGCGTCGCCATATCAATGCCATGACCGTCGGTGATGCTGTTGCCGATGCAGGCCACGCGCAGGGCGTCCTGCCGCGGTGCCTTATGGGCACTGAGCCACTGGCTGAGTTCGCTGAGCATCTGGTCGTGGTACTTGAAATTGCTGCGGAAGCCGAAGCCATGGCCACCCGTCGGATAGACATACAGGGCACAGTCGTTACCCGCATTGCGCATGGCCGAATAGTAGGCTATGCCGTTGGTCACCGGTGGCACGGCACGGTCGTCGTTGGCCAGCAGGATGATGGCGGGAGGCGTCAGGTGGCGGCGCACGGCGTTCTGGTTCGAGAACTCACGCACCAACTGCTTGTCGCTCTTCGCCTGTCCCAGGAACCCATTGACTGAGCCTTTATGCGTCTCGCGCTCGTTCATCGAGATGACGGGGTAGAACAGAATGCTGAAGTTCGGACGACAGTCATACTCGCTATGGGTCGACACCGTCGAGGCCAGATGACCACCGGCCGAGAAACCCATGATACCCACATCGTCGGGGTTGATGTTCCACACTTTCGCAGAGTCACGGACGGTGCGTATGGCCTGCTGTGCGTCACTCATCGGGATGCTACGGTCGCCATTCGGCATCCGGTAGGTCAGCACGAAGTAGGCTATGCCTTGCTCATTGAACCACGCAGCCCAGTCGTGCCCCTCGTTCTGCAACGAGAGGTGGCTGTAGCCGCCGCCCGGGCAGTCGACGATAGCACGTCCTGTAGCGTTCTGCGGCAGGTAGCCCACCATATTGGCCTTGCCGTCCGGCGTAATGTTTACAGTAATCTGGCGCCTCGTCTGTGCCATTGAAACGGCAGAGATCAACAACGCTGCAACAAAAAGACATTTTCTCATAAGACAATTATTATAGAATCTTATCTGATTATTATGTTTGGAAAGCTCTTCTTTATCGTCATTTTCTCTGCCTCGGTCATTTTTCCTTCAATGGTAAAATGGTCTATCGACAGTTTATCCATCCATTTCGGCAGAACAACTTTGTCTGTGAAAACAAGATGAAGCGATTTGATATGTCCAAGCTGTGAAAGCAATTCCGGCACTTCCTGAATTCTCAGATGAATACCCCAGTCATTGTTGTTTTTCTTGAGTTCCTTCAAGATGTCATCATCGCTTTCGGCAACACGGACAAGCCATCCCACATTAGGTGTCATCATATTCTTCTCCTTATCAACCTTCGCGCCGATGAATCCTGCCCAAAGTTCCATCGGAGTCTCACTCATAAGTTTGCCATTCAATGGATTAATAACGCGATACCTGAAGCCCACACGGACATATTCCGCAGGCATGTCCTTTGTGTGACTCACCTTGTCAAGCGTTTTTCCGTTTTCGTCGGGGAATAGTTTCAGCAACCAACCGTCAAGTTCGGTTGGTTTGTCAGGGCTACAGACACCACCTTTCAGTCGTTCGGTGTTCTGCCTCTTCACTATATTCTTCCAGAACGACTGATTGGGAGTACCTTCGGCAGCCTTTATGAATTCCTTGAGTATCGGCTGAAGCTCACCGACCCACTCGCCAAGACCATATTGCTCCAACTGCTTTGTCTTTTCAAGTACCCGACGCCAATCTGCTGCAGTTCCCTGCAACTTGACAGACGGAATACCACAGGCAATACGGTAAACGATATACTCGAAATAGGACTTCACGCTTTCCATCAATGTAATCTGCGATGCAACACGTTCTACAGTCCCAGTCGTCGAGAAGTCAGCAGTGATAGTTTTTGCAATACCGCCTTTCGTATATTTGTTTATCTGCGAAGCGAAATCACCAATAAGCGACGACCAGTCTACATCCTCCTTCAGCAAATCCTTGCTTGTTTGGATAGCCAAGTCCATCTTTCCATTGTGATTCACCAATTTGGGACGCAGCTTCTCGGCATGGGCATTCACGTAACGGGCAAAGCCCTGACTAATGACGAGCCAGACCATATCGGGTGAGAGCGTTATAGACTGATGATTTGCATACGCCTCGACAATACTTCGATAGAATGCATCCTTGCCCATGAGCTTGAGATTATTCTCGTCAGAAAAACTCGTTGCAATAATCCGCTGTGCATCCGCGGGAATCTGTTCCTCTGTAAGCATGAATTTAGCAATATTTTCACCATTATAGAGACCTCTGTGGAAATATTCATTAGGAGTAAGATTCTCGTCAACGACAAAGGTGATGCTGCCTTGGGTTCGGGCGATAATCTTGCTTTTCTGGGCATAGCTTGTCATAGTAATAAAAGCAAGTAAAATGGTGATGATGTACTCTCTTCTCATGCTTTATTGTCCATAATAATTTATGAATTCAAGGGCAAAGATACGCATTTTTTTCAATTCTATTGCAAGATAATAATAGTTTAACATGATTTTACCGACAAATTACTCATCTGTCCACTAAACAGCGTTGTCTCACAACCGCCGGGCGTACCAGCCGCGAACGCCCTGGCGGGCTCCGTACTCGTAGTGGGCGGCCTTTAGGGCCTTCACCAGTCGCGACATGTTCGGACGGTCGCTGCCTTTGGCGTGCTGCTGCAGGTCGGCCAGGATGTCAACCGCACGGATGAAGTTCTGCTGCGAGCGCGAGGCCGGGGCATAGTAGGTGCTGAGCAGGATGTCGGCCGTCGACAGGTTCTGGAACTGCTCGTTGTGACGCTGCATCAGCTGCTCCTCCCCGGGCGTTGTCGAGCTTGATTCTCGTAACTTTCATTTCCATATCCATACCGTTTTGATGATTTCGGCTGCAAAGGTAGCATATAATATGGAAAGCGGCAAGCAAACGGCAGGGGGTAGCGGAATCCTAAAATTACAAGCCTCTGGAAGGTAACGACTTACAGTGTCGCACCCAGCACACCTGAAGCATAACCCACTGAAAGCCAGCATCGTTTCGAAGGGCGACAGGTAGCACCAATAGTCGCACCACATAGTCGCACCAACCGCCGTGAAACATTTCTGTCACGGCCTCTCGTTTTTCTGAGAGGCCGTGAAATTTTTACGAGAGGCCGTGACGTAAACGCACCCTTCCGTGAAACATTTTCTATCAGTATGGTGCAACACTTGGTGCGACACTTGGTGCTACCATTGGTGCGACTTAGTCATCAGAAAATAACCACTGAAAATCAGACAGTTAAGTGCCAGGTGCGCCAGGTGCGACTACTTCTCTTTGATGTTCGTATATCGCAGCAGGTAGGTGTCATACTGTGTCAGGAAAGGCTTGAAGGGAGCCGGCACCTGACTGGCAGGCAAGAACAGGTTGCGTACCGCCTGCGGCATCTGTCGACCCTCAATGCGATAGAGACGGAACGAAGCACTGACGGGGGCGTCACCACGTTTCCAGCCCGGGAAAGCGGTCTTGGCAAACTTCGGTCCCTGGCCGCTGACGGCAGCATTGACCGTCATCACGATACCTCGGTCAGTCTGTTCGAAGTTGATGTCCAGCGAGTCGCCTACAACTAACAGGCCATTGCCGTCCTTGTCGGAGAAGAAAGCAGCATCGACACCGTTGTGATTACCCTCGAAGTAGAGGTCGTCCATGTGTTTGGACCAGATGCCATAGCGGTTGGCCTGATGACGTCCAGGATAACCAGCAAAGGGGCCGTAGCCCACCCACTGCACACGGTCGATCTCTGGGGTGAGCAAGTATGCCAAGCCTAACTCTGCGCGGAACACGTCAGTGGTGTCAGGCGTCAGCGTGAACGCCACTTCCTGTCCGCCGTCTATCTGTGTCGTCTGTACGTCGGCTTTCACCTGACGATTATCCATCGGCAGCAGATAACGGGGAATCATCTGTTCGCGCTGGGTCTTTCGCTCAGCCATCGTCAGCTTGCGTCCTGTACGGACGGTCTGTTCCTGAACGCATGACATGGGAGAGTCTGTTCCTGTCCACTGTACGGCTGGTTTCTGCAGCACGAAACTCTGATGAAGGAAGGTGTGACCATCTCCGTCGGTGAGGTCGAACTGGAGCAGAGCCAAGCGGTTCTGCTGAAGCGCAGGAAGTACCAACGTATAAGGAACGGACGCGCGCGGGGCACAGTCCGGCGAGAAGCTGCCTCGGGCCACGGTGTCACGGTCGGCGGTCAGATACCAGCGGAAGGTGACGTTGCCCTTGAGGTTCAGGAAGTCGTAGCGGTTGGCAATCGTCAAGTCTGTTGCTGTGTCACAGCAACAGACAGAACGGACGAAGGCACGCGCGTAGTTATGCTGCAGCTCGTAGTAGTTGGGCAGGGGCGTGCGGTCGGCATAGAGCAGGCCGTCAGCACCATAGTTGCCGTTCATCTCGAAGCCGACGTCCTTGTGGGTGTAGACACGCTGGTCGCGCTCAGCACCGTCGGTACGCCATTTCCCGCCGTCGTTCCTCTGGGTGAAGGACACGCCCTGGTCGGCCCATTCCCAGACGGCACCACCGGCAAGACCGGGTGTGCGCTCTATGATCTCCCACTGGCGGTCGTGATCCTCAAACGAAATGCCAAGGGTGTGACAGTATTCGGTGAAGACGACAGGACGGTCGAGATGCTGGTAGAAACCGCCTAACTGGTCGGTCGTCGGATAGTGGGGGGCATAGACGGGCGCCTTCGACGGGAAGGCGTTATTAAGTGAAGAGTGAAGAGTGAAGAGTGAAGAATTTGCTGCCGCATTGTTTTTACTATTATCCCAGAAATGGCGGAAATAGCTGCCTACTTGCGGGAAACAGTAGGGGCGCGAGGGATCGAGCTGACCGACGTAGTCACCCACTTCGACACAAGTCTGCGGCAGCGGGTTCTCGTTGCCGACACTCCACACGATGACTGAGGGATGGTTTTTATCGCGGGTGACGGTAGCCAATGCACGGGTCTTCAGGATGTCCTGATAGCTACGGTCGGAGAGATGCTTGTCGCCAAAGCCAAAGGGCACCTCGTCGACGAGATAGAAGCCCAACGAGTCGGCCAACTCGTAGAAGCGGGGTTCGCGGGGATAGTGGCTCAAGCGCATATAATTGACCGAAGCCTCCTTCATCATCCGCATATCCTTGAGGGTAAGGTCATCGGAAATGACCTTCACAGTGGCGGGGTCGGTCGAGTGGACGTTGACGCCGCGCAGCTTGACGGGGCTACCGTTCACCTTCAGGATATTGCCATCAACGGATATTTCGCGGATGCCTATCTTCTGCGTGAAAGTCTGCAACGTACGTTTCTTGTCTTTGACATATACCTTTAACGTATAGAGATAAGGTGTTTCAGCCGTCCACAGAAGCGAATTGACAATCTTTTCACCCGTCGAGACCAGGCGTCCTTCGGCGTCGTAGATTTCGTAAGCTGTCGTGGTGTTCTTGGTAGCATTGGCCACCTCAGCCTTTACTGTCACCTTTCCATCCATCTTCGTCATCACGGTGAGATTGCTCAGATGAGTCTCGGGAACAGCGAAGAGCGTGACATCGCGGAAGATGCCCATCGTGGCCCAGTCGTCGAAGCAGTCGAACTCATAGCCCTTGAACTGGCTGTAGACACGCATGGCCAACTGTTGCGGCTCACCACGGAAAGCGCGCTCCGTCAGATAGGGGGTCAGGTCGAAGAGGCAGGTATTATAGCCACTCTCCCACGTGCCGACATACTGATTGTTGAGCCATAGGTCATAGCCGCGCAGCACACCGTCAAGCCGAATCATCACTTGCTGGCCTTTCCATTCGGCAGGCACGGTGAAAGTCGTACGGTAGTAGCCCGTCAGCGAGTCGGGAAAATTGTATTTAGGTCTGCAAAAGCCGTATGCCTCCCAACAGCCGGGCACAGGTATTCGGCTCCAGCTCTCGTCGGCCTCGGGCACGCCTTCAGAGTGGTCATCGATTCCCTCGATGACTTTCAACTGCCATTCACCATTGAGGCTTTTTTTTACGGCAGGGTCTGTGACGGGCCAGACGTCAACAGAGCGGCGCATCATCCTATCGAACACACGACGCCCTAACGTCAAGGCACCGCGCGCATCGAAATGGAGACGGTCACTCAGCAGACTGAGGTCGGCGGCATCGACCACATGGAAATTGTCGTCCTCGCCCTGCAACCTATACAACGCCTCAACGACCTTTGACGAACGCTGACGACTCTGTTTGGCATAGGTGCCGCAAATGACGGGAAGCGACGCATAACGCGCATCGCCCGTCACCTCGGCCAAATGCTGACGGATATAGGCAATCACCGTCTTCAGGTTGTCGTAATAGCGGTCGGCGGCAGGCTGGTCGCTCTCGCCCTGATGCCAGATGAGGCACTGGAATTCGCTGTTCTTGGGCAGTCTTCGCAGACAGTCGTCAATCTGCCTACAAAAAGCCTTCAGCAGCGACTTCTCGCCAGCATCAAGACTCCAAAACCAACCGTTGGTACTTCGCACGCAAGAGGTGTCGATGGCCGTACCGCCCATCGTCTGCTTGATGACATAGAAAGGACGTTGCCAGCGCTGCTCTAACAAATGGTAGACCACGGCATCGAAGCCCCAGCTGCGCTCTATGCCGGGCTTGGCCACACGCGGACTGTAAGGCGCGAAAGTGCCGTCGACCGTCTCGAAATTGCCGCTGCCGTAGCTCCAGCGGCAGTACTTATACACGATGTCCTGAGGGAAGTCGGCCATCGGCACACGTCCGTCGGCATTGGACTGTCCGGCCACGAGGATGACTGGCACTTTTTGGCGGGCAACGGCTGACGCAGCCACAAGTGACAGGCTAAGAAACAGGAACAAACGTATCATGGCAGCATATAGGGCAACAGGAAGTGTTCGGCGACGGGCAGGAAGCGGTCGTGCCCACGGGCATTGAGGTGGGCGGTGTCGGTGCCCTTGCCGCCCTGGAAATAGATTTTACGAAACTGCTCGCTGGTAACAAAGATGTTGCTGAAGCGGGCAGCATCAAACACGGGAATACCATAGGAGCCACACACCTCAAGCATCGCGTCGACAACCGTTTGGCGAGGCGACCCCACGAAACCCTCACAAGCCCATGGTGTGAAAAAGAACAAGCTGGCATGAGGATACTTCTCTATCAGACCTTCGCAGAGGATGCGCAACCGCTCCTTGAAGGTGTCGACGCCGATGCTGTCGAGACGTCCCTGCGACGCATCGTTATGACCGGCAATGACCACGACGTAATCGAGGTCATCGCGCATATCCTTGTAACGCTGGTACATACCCGTACCCCATTGCTTGAGGTCGAGGGCAATACAGTTGCCGTTGCGCCCGTAGTTGTAGTACTCCATGCCATGCTTGGCGGCAAACTTGTAGTGCCACGTGTTCTCGACAGGTTCGCGGTGGTTGCGCACGTAGCTGTCGCCGATAAAGCCGATTTTACGGCCTTTCAGCGGGTCGGTGGCGGGCATCGTCTTCAAGACGGGCAGGATGGCCTTGCCCCAGAACTCAGCCAGACGCTTGGCACCCTGGGGGTTGGGATGCAGCCAGTAACTGTGGCCTCGGGCATCTTTCTCCTCAATGATGTCGGTACGCCAGTTCTTCTTGAAATAGTCATACGCCTCAGCATCGCCAACATGTACATGGCCAGCCTTGCAGCGGGCTACCACCTCGGCGAAGCAACGATGGTACTCGTGAATGAGCTGCTGGCTCTTCTTGGAAGCCACGGAACCGTTTTTGGTCACATAGTCGGGGGTGTACCAGATAGGCTTGTTGAGCACGACATGAGCGTCGGGCCAGAGCGTCAGCAGCGAGTCGATGATGGCGCAGAGGTTGCCGACAAAATTGTCGGGCGTGGTGTGGGAGTTATGCTTACGCTCCACGGAGTCGTTGGTGCCAAGCATGATGCTGAACAGCAGCGGCAGTCCGGGATGGTCTTTCACTAACTGGCGGGTGCTCTTGACCACATCGGGGAAATAGGTGGGGTCGCCGGCAGGAATGACGTCGGCCTTGTTGGGCAGGAAGTGGTAGGTGGTTTTGCCACTGCGTCCGCAGTTGGCTACGTAGACGGCGTCAACGTCCGGCTGTGCCGACAGCCAGAGGCCGCATTGCACAGGCGGAGCTGTCTGCTGCGGCTGTTCGTGCAGGGCGCCATAGGTGATGCTGTTGCCGATGAAAACGACATTATAACTTCGCTGTTGGGCCTGCGTGGCTATCGCCATCGTCAGGCAAGTCAAAAAGACAAATAACCTTTTCATATTTACATGGTTGGTATGACGTAAAACTTGCGGTTGTTCTTAAAGTCGAGCATCCACTGGTCGCAGATGACATGGTCGTCGAGAGCTTTTATGCGCAGTGTGTGGCGACCCTTCGTAACGCTTACGGCGGTCTGCTTCAGGGCCTGACCGCGGAGCACGTTCAGCTTCCAGGATTCGGAGCGGTACTTCTCTTTCAGCGAAATGGTCTGGGCTGGCTGGTCGTCTATCTGCACCGTATAGCGCAGGTCGCCCTTGTCGTTGGGCTGCGTGGGTATCATGGCGGTGTAGAGCGTGGCGGCGCCGTCCTGCAGCGTCTCAAACTCGTAGACCGTCTCCCCTCCCTTGGGGATGGCGACGGCCCGGCCGGAATGGCCAAGCATCCCGATAGGCTGACAGCCGGCGGTGGCCGACGTCCATTGGCAGGCGTTCCTACTGACGTAGGTGTCAGCAGTAGCACTGTCAGTTGCCAATGCCGCCCGCACCTGTCCAAAGACAGGCAACTGACGAGGAGCTGATGACATTAGATGCTGCCATTTGCCGCCGTTCAGCTGATTGTAGCGTGCGGTCAGCTGCTGTATCTCATCGTAGGCACGGCTACTGGCGACAGAGTCGCTGAGCATTTTCCGGCTCATGGCTGCTGAAGCATGGACGGGATAGAGCACAGCCGCAAAATAGGCGTCTTGCAGTGATGGTGGTACCAGACGGGCGTAGGCATCGACGGTTGCTTCTATAGCGCCGAAGTCGGCCAGTCGCTGGCAAGCCTCAGCAGGCGTGAACGCCGTGGTCGTTGGCACCGACTTGCCGCCAGGATATTTCTTCTTATCGAGTTCCACCTGCGTCCAGCCCATAAACTCCGGACGGCGAATGGCATTGAGGCGATAGAGCTCACGCATCGACGGGGCAATGGCACGTCCCACCGTAGCGCCAAACTGCGTACATAGCCAGTTCTGCAAATGCTGCTCCAGAGCAACCACTCCCCTCTCCTTGCGAGAGGGGCTGGGGGTGAGACTTTCAATATCCCACGCCATATCGAGGAAAAGCTCCAGGTCGTAGGCAGCCACCTTCGGGTCGTGGACGTTGGCAATCCACAGACGGCGACAGTTGTGGTCGTAGGCAGCACGCATCTCGGAGTATACCAGTCCTGGCTGCGTCGTCGTCAGCCACAGGTAGTCATGGGGACGCCCCCAGTAGCTGAGGTGATAGTAGACGCCTCCCCCACCCTGCCGTTTCTGTTGTTCGGCATCTGAGAGGCGGGTCATGTAGCCGTAGTTGTCATCGCACCACATCAGCGTCACGTCGTCAGGCACGCGGAGACCACTCTCGTAGATTTCCAGAACCTCCTTATACGGGATAAAGACCTGCGGCACACGCTCCACATCCTTACGATAGTACTTGCGGATAAGCTCACGCTGGTCGTCGATGACCTGCTGCAGACCGTCGAGTTTCTCCTGCTTGGTCTTCACGCCCTCCATAGAGCCGTCATGAATGCCGCGCATACCTATGGTAAAGAACTCCTCGGAACCTTTCACCTGCTGCAGGCGTTCCTTCCAGTACTGCTGCACCTGCAAGCGGTTGGTCATATAATTATACGAACCACGGGAGCCATGGTCCCACTCGGCGACATTGTTGCGCAGCAGAGGCTCGCAGTGGCTGGTGCCGATAAGGATGCCGAACGAGTCGGCCATCTCCTTGTTTCCCTTGACGGTAAAGAAGCCTGGCGTCCCCTCGTGCATAGCCGGCCAGAGGATGTTGGCCCTCAGGCGCAACAAAAGCTGGAACAACCGCTTGTAAGTCTGAGGCCCCATATTGTCAGCCGACCAACGGCGCAGGCTCCAGTCCTCATCGTTAATAAAAATGCCACGATAAGCCACAGACGGTGTATGCTCCACGACGAAGTCGGACGGCAACGTCAGGCGCGTCTTCCGTTCGGGCACGACATCGCCCCACCACACCCAGGGCGAGACCCCCGCCAGACGTGAGAGTTCGAGCAGCCCGTAGGCTGCGCCACGGCCGTTATGTCCTTCGACAAGTATCTGCCCACTGGAAGAAACACTGAGGCGGAAACCGTCATCCGTTCCCTTTCCCTGAACGATACGGATCGTGGCCTTTTTTGAGGCGACCGCCTTCATACCCGTCACCTGCTCCATATCACCACTGAACATCTGGAGGGCAGTAGCCACTACAGGCTCACACTTCCCCACCACCTGGTAGCTGACAGGACGCTGTCCGTCGAACCACACGACGTCGGCAGCGCGACCATTTATTGCCGTGAACGTCACCACCAGCACCAACGCGATTCTCTTAAAAAACTTCATCATAATTGATTGCTGTAACTTTTGTGCCCTCGCCGCTGACATAGTTAAGGCGACGAGGGCACAGATAGCAAGAATTTTTAGCATTTAAATCACTTGAAAGGCAAGTACCAATTCTGAGGATTCGTCAGGTCTTTCTGAGGATTCTTGTATGCCAGCTTTCGTGCCAGCCAAAGGCTACCGAAATTAGCCCCGTAGTGACCCGCATTATTCTTGTGGCGAGCCAAACGACAGAGGTCGAAATAGCGATTGCCTTCGAAAGCTAACTCCAAAGCATACTCGTCACAAAGCAAGTCCTCGACCGCATTAATGGTATCCTCCTTTGTCGCACCCACCTGAACAGCGAATTTCTCAGCAATCTCAGCCATCTTTACAGATACGACAGTATCGAGTTGATAAGGCGACAAACCTGGCTGATAAACAGACCCTGTAAAGTCACGTGTATAGCCACTGCCACGCATATGTATTCCCGCACACTGTGAGGCTTCACTGAATTTTGACACATTGGCTTCAGAGAACAGCGGATAGGTCGTCTGAAGAGCATCCTTAGTGGCATCGCTGATATATTGCGGACCACCGCTGCCCTTAACAACAAGATAACGCGTCAAGCCGTCCTTGAGTATGGCGAAAGCAGCATCATACATACCTAAGCGATTGAAAGCCTCAGCCAAATGGAGAACCACAGTAGAATAGCGATACAGCAATATACGGGCATACATATTCTTATTGATACGCAAGACAGTAGAGTCAGCTTTCGTCTCCTGATCAACGATGCCACTATAACGTGTATCTCCCAATGTTGCACTATTGATTATGGACTCTACAGCCGTGCTGCGAGTAGACAGATAATAGTAGTCCTGACCCTCGGATAAGTCTTTATAACTCTCACTGGGCAAAATCTGAATCTCATCAATTCTTCCTTCGGTCGTAGAGTAGTAGTCATATCCGAAAACTTTGGGGATATTTGTCGTTGCACCAGTCTGACGGCTAGTGGCCATCGGGACATAGGTAATAATCTCATCATTACCGGCCGTACTGAAAATGTTACTCCACGACGTTGAAGAATACGTCGTAAAATCACTGGGTAAATCCATATTATCCCTAACATACGAGCGAATAGAGTATGCTTGGACATACTGTGTGGTCATCGGTGAAGCGATGTCAGTAAGATAGGTAACGAAATGGCGTGCTGCCTTATCATACTGCCCTGACTCTAAGTACAAATCGCCCAAGACAACGTCCACAGGGAAGAAAATCTTCGAAGGACTTGTTATGCTTGTCGTTGGCGATACGCCGCCCATAGTCGGTGTGTTGTACTTGCCTGAATACTGTTCCAAGTCCGGTGCAAGTCTTGCGACGATGCCATCCATGTCAAGTTCTGGGTACTGATTATTGTCAATATGCGAGATTTGTGTCAGTGGCTCGGTATAAAAAGGCACCTTACCATAGACACGTGCCAACTGCATATAGGTCCATGCTCTGATAGCCTTGACGGAAACATATTCAGCCATCGTCACATACTGTGCACCTGTTCGCAGAGAAGTATCACGGTGTGCAATATAATAGTTACAGTTATTGATGACACGGTAATAGACGTATGCCGAGTCATACTTGTTGGCTGCCGTAGCTGAGAAGTTTGCCAACTGTCGCAAATTTTTGTCAGTGTACTGTGTGGTAGTCACAAGGTCGCCCTGCATCTCACCTTGGAATACATACTGGTCAGCTAACTGCTGTATACCCTGCAGTATACCGAGAGCGTAATAGACAGAGTCCGTTTTTTCTGACAAGCTCGGGTCGAAGAGTTGACGTTCACTCTCCGTATCCAACATGTCGGAACAGCCGGTAACAGCGGCGGCGCCACATGTCAGGGAGCAGGCGATGAGGAATTTATGGATGTTTTTGGTAATCATAATTCTGAATTTTCAAATGTCAATTATCAATTTCGATTACAGGTTGATCTTCAAGCCTGCCAGGATAGCACGGCCTTGAGCCAGGTTACCACTGTCAATACCCTGATAGAGCACACCCTTACCCGAAGAGAACTCTGGGTCGCTGCCTACATACCTTGTCACAGTAAACAAGTTCTGTGCCTCTGCCCATACAGATACACCCTGTAACCATGACAACCATGACTCTGGAAGCGGAACTCGGTAGGAGACGTTCAGGGTCTTCATACGCAGGTAGGAGCCATCCTCTATCCAGCGGTCGCTGAAGCGATTGTTGCCCATCGGGTCGCCATAGGCCACCTTGGGCAGTGTAGCCTGCTGTCCCTCGTAGCGCCAACGGCTGACCTCAGCTACCTGCTGATTGTAGAATGTAGAACCGCTATTGAGGACAGAGCGCTGGTAGTTATACACATCGTTGCCAACGGAGTAATTAAAGCCAATGTTCACCGTCAGATTCTTGTAACCTACCGTGGCAAAGATATTACCATATATGTCAGGATTGGGGTCGCCGATGATGGCCTTGTCATTTACGTCAATCTTTCCGTCGTTATTGAGGTCGATAAAATGAACGTCACCAGCCTTGAAATCTGTCTTTGTACCAGAGGCATCCTCCATGTAGAGATAGTTACCGTTCCTCCCTGCGGCCTTAGCCTGGGCATCGGTTGCAAAGACACCTGCAGTCTTATAGCCATAGAAGAGGGCGACAGGATTGCCCACACTCGTCAGGATGTTATTATCACCATAGACTGAGGTTGTGTAGTCTCCATCCGGAAGTTCGGTCACCTTATTGCTATAGTGTCCTACAGAGAATCCGGCCTCCACTCTCCAGTCCTTCATTACGACAGGCTTACCCGTCACATTCACCTCAAAGCCCTGGTTCTCCAGTTTGCCGCCATTGTTCCAATAGCGGTTGATACCGCCAATAGGGTTATCGAAGGTTTTCAATGTCAGCAGGTTGCTGGTTTTGTGCAGGAAGTAGTCGAAGCCAACGCCCAAGCGGTTGTCAAGCAGGTAGGCCTGCAGCCCGGCATTGAACTTTGCAGTCTTCTCCCACTGTATGTTGTCGTTACCGATATTTGTCAGCTGTATGCCCATAGCATTACCACGATACTTAACAGCCGTATAGCTGGTACGTGCAGCATAGTTGGAAATATGGTCGTTGCCGCTGATATCGTAACCAGCATTCAGGCGGAGGTAATTGACACCGATATTCTTGGGAAACCACTTTTCATTAGTGAGCACCCATCCCAACTGAACGCTGGGGAACAATGCCCACTGCACGCCGAAGAGTTTAAGGCCGTCAGCATTCTCACCGAAACGACTATTGGCTTCAGCTGTTAGCGTAAGCGTAGCAAAATAGCGGTTCATATAATTGTAGTCTACATTACCATACCACTGTATGTTCTTCCAAACATCGTTAACACCATCAACTCCGGGGAATCCAGAAACAGTCAGTTCTGGGTTTTTGTCTTCTACGGACGACGTATATTCTGTCTTCAGGTCACTGTTGTCGTATGAGAAATAGTTGTAGCGTCCGCCGACAAAGGCATACAAGCTATGCTCAGCAAACTGTTTCTTCCAGTCAAGCTGTACCTTGCCCATAATATTCTGCTCCTTAGAGAACATTGAACCAACGAGTGCTGTCACTTCTCCCATCTCATCAACCACAAAGGGAGGTACGCCATTGTATGGGCGATAGTATCGTTGTGCAATACGGTTCAGCATATAAAACACGTCAGCAGAGACACTCAACGACTGATTGATGTCAAAGGTTGGAGCCACACGTACCGTGAAATAGGTATTCTCGGCTTTATTCTTATTGTCGCCCGTACCTTTGTCGATAATGGCGCTGGGGTTAGCCAGCGACGTGTTCGTCAGTCTTTTACGAGGTCCCTCACTGCTTGCCAGCAGATTGTCATAGCCACTAAGCAGACTTGTGAAGTTACCGATGACGGCATTATATTCATAGGGAGAGACAAGAGGTGACTTCAGCAACGACAGCGCTGTCAGCGATGTGACGGTAGAAGACGAAAAGTCTTCTGGCATACCATCGTCGAAGACATAGCTGTTGGTGCGTGCAATAGAGATGTCGAACTTCGTCTTTAAATTATGCAAAATACTGATGTCAGTATTGAAGCGTACGTTCATTCGGTCGAAGCTACTTTCCTTGATAGTGTTGTTCGCATCGACATACCCTACCGACAAGTTGTACATACCGACATCGTCACCACCCTGCACGTTGATACTGTAGTTCTGTGTGAAAGCATTACGGTACACTTCATCCTTCCAGTCCGTATCGTTGTGATAGGTGTGGTAATAGTAATTCTTGGGGCTAGGATCATCGTTCAGGAAATAGAATCCCTTATACTCGTTATAATTAGGTATTGTTCCCAACATTTCGGTAGCATAGTTACGATACTGTGTAGCGTTCATCATCGTAGGCTGGCTCGGTATAAACTGGAATCCAGCGGAGATATTGGCATCGATGCGTGTCGCCATTGACCTACCGCGTTTTGTATCAATGAGCACTACGCCATTGGCACCCCGTGAGCCATATAGCGCGGTGGCATTCTTCAAGACAGTCACTTTCTCAATATCGTCAGGAGCGATATTTGCCAGAAGGTTGTAGAACTGTCCGCTGTGAAGCGACTGTCTGTCGCGCTGCATATCTTGCTCAATGCCATCAATGACGATAAGCGGCTGAGCGTCAGCATTGAGGCTGTTCAGGCCACGTATGTACATTGTAGCACCTCCATCAACTAATGCGGAATGCATCACAGTATGCATGTCGCCACCGAGTTTATTGGCAATCTCGGCATCCACTGTCACCCCCGTGCGGTCGATGGTAGCAGTTCTTTTAGCGGTATAGTCGGTTCCCTTGGTATACATACCGAGGAACTTGTCTGCCAGCATCTTTACCGATATGTGCTGAGTGCTGTCGCCAGCTACAATGGCCACCTGTTGCGCCAGATACTCAGGAGCCTGGACATAAAGTGCTGTAGCAAAAGTAGGCACTTTGATGACGAAAGTTCCATTCTCCTCAGTCATGGCCGTATAGCGGTCATAGCCTAAGGCTCTGATCTGTGTTCCCGGCAATGGTTTTCCCGTAGCGAGGTCAAAGACATTACCCTTGACTGTTATCGTCGGGTAGTTAGCCAATTTCAGTTTTGAACGGTCTGGTTGCTTGATAGCCGTCTCTACTGCCTCTTCTTCATCGACGGTCTGGGCAAAAGCACTCATTGGCAGCCCAAGGACGAGGGTGCAGAAAGCCGTTCTGTGAACAGCTGCCTGCATCAGGTTGAATATATTACGCTTCATGTTCATTTGTTCAATTTTGTTTCTTCATATTCGACCAACTCCTTCGGCTTAAGTATAAAGCCGGCGATGCGCAAGTCACGTGTGAAGTCTGCCATCAGTGACTTGTTCGTTACCGACATCGGTGAACTGACCTTGATATTCGGACAGATGTTCGCCGAGGTAGTGTTCAGGCCATAATAGCATACTGGGAAGGTGAATTCTCCGATGAGTAGTGTGTCGACCTTTGACGTATCGTTTGAGAAAGCGCGTATCGTGTTACGGTTGGCAGCTGTTGACTCACTCAGTTTGTATTTCTCTTGGAAGGCATTGATATTCTCTTCACTCTCATCAAGGAAGGTGTATGTCTGCAGGTTGCCTTTAGCGTCGCAATAATTCAAATCGAAGATAACGCGATTAGGGAGCGTCACGGCATCGGGTTTCGTTCTGTCTACCTTCTCAGGTACAAAGATACAATAGATGTTGTAAGTCGTACTGAGCACATTGGGAAGATACACTGTAAACTCGGGCTTTCGCGAAGAGCCAGTAGCCTCTAACCACATGTACGAGTAGGTTGAACTACGGTTCTCCGAGAGGTCAACGATGGCAGGGTCAGGATATTGCACATTAATACGCGATGCATTAGCCTGATAAATACGTGCCTGATAGGAGCTGCTAGTTGCCGGGACGTAAAGTTCCGGGGCATACGTGTCCCACGGCAGTATGGCCAAAGTATCAGTGACACGTGCATAGCCATTACTCATCTTGAGAGGACTATCTGTAAGAGTTACTATCTCCTGTCCGTTCGACAACTTAACCCGCGTCGTTGAACGAAGCGTGTCACTACCATATACAGGTGACGGCGTACCATCGAGCCACTTGTTATAGTCGTTACTATGGCTGAAGATGAGATTCGACGTCAGGTAGAGACTGGCTAGCGAGTCCTTCCATTCAGAAGCATCAATGGTACGAGTAACTTCACTACTAGTAGTCGTCGTTCCGTTAACCGTAAACATCTGCGCCTTTGTCGAATTGATGTAGTTGAAATGGGCTTTAATCTTGTCGTAAGAAACATCCCAACAGTCATCCGTCGGCATAATGAAAGTGTAGGTACTGTCTTCATTATGGATACGTGCATTGAGCGAACTCCATAGCGTGTTCTCTGTCACCATCACGGAGTCAACGTATGTTTGTCTACCATCAACGATAGGTCCCACAACCGATGCATCCTCGTCCAAGTAGACAGTCTCGTTTTTCTTGAAGAAGTTCATCAACTTCTTGATATTATAGTCTGCATTCAGTACAGAGTCAGTGACGAACTCATAGAGGTTGGGATAGAAATTGGCAATGCCGTTAAGTGTGTGCATGATGCCATTGTTGCTCGGCAGATTTGCCTGACTAACCTCAACGTCATCGAACTTATAGTTTGCCGTACCAGCAAAATCATAAGATTTCTCGTTTAACATCATCACCCTCTCTGCGATTGTTCCCGATGCGTGGTGTCCATAGTTGGCAATATGGTTTTTCACGAACTGCTTGAGCAGGGCGCTCTGCCCCATAGCCTCGAAGCGGCTACGGTCGAAAGTGCCATTCAATGGAGCCCACACGGTATAGTAATGTGAGGTATCCAATGCTGTATGGAATCCCGACCGTTGTAGCAGGAAAGCGAAGTCAGTAAGTTGGCTGTTCTGCAGGATGTTCTTCCACAACGTCTGGTTTCCCGACGGTATAGCATCGGGTTCCTCCGTGTTGTAGTCATGATAGTCGGTACACGAAGGTACAGCCATCAGCCCCAGCGCCATCACAATACCAATATAAAAATTTTTCTTCATACAATTTTCTGTTTTCAATTTTCAATTGTCAATTGTTTAATACCAGTCTTCAATGTATTGCTGGTTGTCGGCCACGCTCACAGGGCATAACTCTATGAAGTCGATACTCATAGGCACATCATGCAGCGCGCTGAGCAACTTGATGCGTACCCAGTTCTCATCACCCTGGTTTAGCTGCTCACGTCCTAATACCACTCGCACCGTAGAGGTGCCGTATCCACCCTCGTTACGTCCGCTGGTTGCCACCGACCATCCATTTTCGCCGTGTCCGCAGATGCTATACGGTGAACGCATGTAGCCACGGTTGTGCATAGCCACATCACTGGCAATGCCTCGGTCTTCCTCCTCCTCAGCAGGTGTCCATCCGATAAGGGGGTCTGTTGGATCAATGGTCATATCAAGAGGTATGCCCAAAGCACGCATCGACGAGATGTCTCGTGAGTTTCCGATATAATATTGTACGAAAGCTCCGTAAGACATAGGTGCGTAGATAACGCGCAGCTCATAAAGTCCGCTGGGTACTGGCGGCAACTTGAAAGCGAAATCGAAACCTCCCCAGAACTGCAGCTGGTCAGCCTGGTAAGAACGCCATGAGCCTCTTGAGCAGTAACAGAAGCAAATCTCGGCATTGTAAAGCTCAATATTGTCGAAATAGTTGCTTGGCAAACCATAGCGCGACCCAGCATACGTATCGGTATAACGTATACCATTAGTGATAAGTTCCGGGAAAAGTGACGTACAGTTCACTCGCATACGCTCGTTAAGCACCATCTTAGGCACCGTGCGGTCATAGACCAGCAGTCCCCGATACTCACTACCAGCATCCTGGTTGGCAATGCTGATAATGTAGGCATTATAAGCATTCAGTGTAGCCGCTGATGTGCGATTGACGACAAATCCCTCTTTTACAACTTGATGATTAGTACCGGGTGTACCCACCTCATTTGTCAGAGTGTTGAACGTCTGGTATCGGTTGACATAGATGGTACGTCCATTGCCAACCTGCGAAGGTTCCCAGACCTTGAGCAGTGTGTTAGGCAGCATGGTCTCGTAGTAGTCATGCGGATCAGCATCTGGTGCATAGTTCCAGAACTTACTCTGCGTCTTCTCGAACACAAGCTGATTAGGCGACATCATGCCGTTGACGATATGGTAAGCCACGTACATATTCAGTGCATTGTTCCACTCCTCGTAGTCATCGCCAGTACTCACCGTATAGCCGTTCTCAGACATATAGTCGTACCACTCCGGTGCATTCTTATAGACCTGATTAGCGTATGCAACGAGGTCATCGAAACTATTGATGCCGTTTCGTTTCATTTCCTGGTCACTCTCAGCAAAGATGGTGTAACCCACTTGACAGTAGTCAGGATAGTCGAGTGTCGTATTTGCCCAGCCCTGACGTGTGAGCTGATTGTAAACGTAGACTTCATCCTTCTGGAAGTCGAGGAGTTTCTCGTCCCATCCTGTTTTCTCCAAGGCTTCCGCAAAGATTGTGTAGTCAGCATTTCTACTAAGAACGTCACCAGCGAATCTTGTATGTCTGGGTATAACGTTGTCCACCTTGTGTATCAGTCCATTGATGGCCTCGTTGTCAGAGTCATAGATGGTAGCCTTGTTGTTAATTACCACATTTCCTGCAGTGTCAGAGGTGCATGTGAAATTATAGCCAAGCATCGTTCTAATATCCTTACCGTCGTCGCTCATCATATCGACGAGATGGACGTATGCATCCTCAATAAGGTGATAGCGAACGATGTTTCTACAGAGGCTATCGGTAAGTCCCTCTTTTGACCGGCTTGTCATACCATTATGAGGTATTGTACACTCCGTGTCATCATAGAGGCTGTCACAATATGCCTTCACCCCGGCATTGGTTGGTACGTAGCAAGTGTACATACCGTATGCAGCGAGTACGCGGTCGTAGCCTACACGAGTGAGGATATAATTGAAGTCGGTCAGCAAGCTGTCTTTCTTAATAAAAGACTCTATGGTTTCACCTGTAAAGGTGTAGAGATCCGACTCGTCGGGTTCAGGATTACATGCCGTCAGCAGCATAGCAGAGCCAATGACGACCGTCCATACCCTTCTTGTCCAATTGGAAATACTCATGTTCATATTCTTGTTTCCTCCTTTAGATTAATAATTCTTACTAGTAGTTTCGCTGGAGCTGTAGTTGGGATTCTGCTTCAGCTGTGGGCTGATTTTCAGGTCTTTCAATGGTACCGGCATATAAAGCGTAGGCTCAGTACGCAGCTTACTGGTGACGGCATCGCCCTTTCCACTAAGTTTCTGCTTAATCAGGTCGAGCATGGGCTGGTAGTTGGCCACGAATGCCGTCCCGGTCTGATCCGCCAGTATCTTATTATAGTCTACACCGTTGATATGACGATAGTTATAGCGGAGCAGGTCGTACCATCTTTTTCCCTCGAAAGCCAATTCTCTTTGTCTTTCCTGAAGTACCAGAATCTCCATTTTGCTGGCATCAGGCTTGACATTAGCTATCGTCATGGAGTCATCGGGATTCTCAAGCGAACGTGCATTAACGATACGCACAAGGTCGAAGGCAGCTGCCACGTTGCTGTCATCGGTATAGTCGCCCGTAGCCAGTGCTGTCAGAGCCTCAGCTTTCATCAGCATAACGTCTGCCAGTCGGTAGACGATGAAATTCTGCTGATAGTTGGCACTGTAGGCACGGTTTTTCGCCTCAGTAGCCACAGAGGAAGTCGACGGTAAGAAGTTGGGCGAATCAGAGACATACTTGCGAATTTGTAATCCTCTGAAATCTCCCACGTCGCTGACTTCATTATATGAATTCATCTGTCCTCTCCAGTCAGTGGTAATATCTCCCAACCCGTTGTTGGAAGTATAGACGCTACCTCCGTAGGCATAGATTTCAGACGCATAAAGATATGGTGCATTGGTACCGCTGTAGTGGTTGTAGTATTGACAGAGAGCCACATTACCATTGTTGACACCGTTATACTGCAGTTCAAAGATACTTTCCTCGGCATTCTGCGTCACATAGAGATCCGTGAATGTCTCATTGCCCTGCGAGAGAGAGGGGTACGGGTCAGCAGGGTCTTCTGTCCTGTAGCGGTTGGCAGAGACTCTGTGGTTCAACTTCTTAGAAGCAATCACCTTGTCGCAGTACTCCACACACTTCTGGTAATCGCTGGCATTGTGCATAACACTGCCTCTCCAGAGGTAGATGTCAGCCAACAGTGCCTGTATGCCATCACGGGTAAAGAATCCCACGTCTTGCCAGTTACCGAATGCATTTCCTGCTACGGCATTGGTCTCTGCTGTCTGCAAGTCGGTAATAAGGTGCTCTAAGACCGTGGCAGGAGCTGTCTGTGGCAGGCTGTTCTCCTGACTACTGCTATTGAAAGCATAATCATAGAAAGGCACATCGCGATAATTGCGGACGAGATAGAAATAGCAGAGCGAGCGAAGAGCGAGCATTTTAGAGCAGTCTGCCAAGTAGTCTCCCTGAGTGTAAGAAGGGTCATTATCGAGCACCCTGCCAGCCTTCTCGAGTACGATATTGCAGTTGTTGATAACCTTATAGAAGGCAGCCCATTCTGCAAAGACGTTGTCTTCCTGGATATTAGCCAAATTGACCTCAGTGAGATCTTCTGGTAGTGATCCGTTAAGGTTCGCTACGGGAATGAGTTCGTCAGAACGCAGTCCACTCCACACCAACAGGCGTGTCTGTATGTCGCTGCTGAGCATAGACTGGTAGGCTCCGCTTACCATCAGTTGTACGTCAGACTTCGATTGCCAGAAGTCCTCTTCCACGGTCATATTGTCGGGCAGTATAATGGTGTCAACGCAAGACACAGCCATCATGCTGGCAACGATCATTGAAATGTATTTCTTCATAAATCTTCTATTATCTGGTTTCAGTTATCAATCATTAGAAGCCTAAGTCCAAGGAAAGAGTGAACGACTTGCTACGTGGTGTCTGCGAATAGTCTCCAGC
>Ga0310695_10001877_pt1 | contig 46840 bp, 38 predicted proteins | sample RumenRJG_04DNA_FD_203882 | JGI IMG/M metagenome (GOLD analysis project Ga0310695, IMG submission 203882) | Bovine rumen microbial communities from Lethbridge, Alberta, Canada - RJG_04 (v2) (version 2) | ecosystem: Host-associated > Mammals > Digestive system > Stomach > Rumen | place: Canada... | reverse complement strand
AGGATGAATCAAGGGGAGATGAATCAAGGGGACAGGTTCGTGATTCAGACTTGAATCAGGCAACCTGTCCCCATGATTCATCACACGCAGGTATCCACTTCGACAACGTAACCTTCCGTTACGCCACGGGCGACAGGGAAATTCTCTCGCACTTCACCCACGATTTTAAACCAGGCACGAAAACTGCCATCATGGGCGAGACGGGCATTGGTAAAACGACGCTATTCAGACTGATGCTCGGATTTATCGAACCCACAGAGGGTAAGGTGACGGTGGGTGGCGACATCTGTTTCGTACCCCAAGGCAATACCCTCATGAGTGGTACCATACGTTATAATCTGCAATTGGCCAAGCCCGATGCTACAGACGACGAACTGCGCCAAGTGCTGCATATTGCTTGTGCCGATTTCGTGTTCAATATGCCCTATGCACTCGGCACCGAACTGGGTGAACGGGGTGGGGGATTGAGCGAAGGACAGGCTCAGCGCATTGCCATAGCCCGCGGCTTGTTGCATGGTGGCGACATCTTCCTGTTCGATGAGATAAGCAGTGCCCTGGACGAGACCACCGAGCGTGATCTGTTTGCCCGCCTCTTTGACACCTATCCCCAAAAGACCATCATCTTTATCACCCACCGTTCTTCCATCGCAGCCCTTTGCAAGGATGTGGTAAGGTTGTAGTCGTTCGTAAAAGGTTAATATTGAAAGATTTTTGGGACAAAGGTGCGATTTATGAAATAAAATTCGTACCTCTGACCTTTTGGTCGAAGATACTCTTGCTCGAAAAAGTCCAAATAAAATTTGGCTTGCTTATTCGTATCTCTGACCTTTGGTCGAAGATACTCACGCTCGAAAATACTCAAAAACATTTGGTATTTTGCTCGCTTATTCGTATCTTTGTCCCTGAAAAATCTAAATCGATATGAAAATAATACGACTTTTTCTTATCCTATTAATGGTGACCCCACTGACTGTCCTTGCCCAAAAAGGAAGTAACAGGGCTGCACACACCCTCGAACTGACGGTGAAAGACAAGGACAACAAGGAGCCTATCATCATGGCTACCATCCAGTTGCAGCCCACGGGAATGTTGGCGGTAACCAATGCTGATGGTAAGGCAACCCTGCGTAACGTTGACGAAGGTAACTATACGGTGAACGTGTCGTATGTGGGCTATGAGACCTTGAACATCAACGTGAAGCTGAACAAGAACCTGAAGATGACGTGTCAACTGGTGCCCACGACGCTGGCCTTGCAAGAGGTGAACGTGGTGGCCAGACAGAAGGCGGGAGGTTCCTCTACGACCAGTGTCATAGGTCGACAGGCTATGGACCACCTGCAGGCTGCCTCACTGGCTGATATCTTACAGTTGCTCCCTGGTCAGCTAATGACCAATACCGACCTGACCGCTCAGTCGAACCTGCAAATCCGTACGCTGGGTAACAACAACACAGCAGCATTTGGTTCCAGTGTCATCATGGACGGTATGCCCATCTCAAGCGACGGTAACCTCACTGCAGGAGGCTTTTCTTCCACCGCTTTTACAGGTACCGACCTGCGTAACCTGTCTGCTGATGACGTTCAGGAGGTGGAGGTGATTCGTGGTATTCCCTCGGCAGAGTATGGTGACCTGACGAGTGGTCTCATGGTAGTGAAATCGAAGATAGGTGTCACCCCTTGGCAGGTAAAGGGCAAGATTAACCCAGGCATGATGAACTACTCGCTGGGCAAGGGACTGCGCATGGATAAATATGGTGTGCTGAACTTTAACGTGGACTATGCCCAGGCTTGGGGCGACCCCCGTATGAAGACGAAGTCGTTTGACCGCTATACCATGAGTGTTGGCTATGGTATCGACATCACCAAGAAATGGCATACCGATACCAAGGTACGCTATATGTATTCCAAGGACTGGAACGGAAACGACCCTGATGCCATTCAGGACGGGTCGGAGAATAAGAATACCAACAAGAACCTGACACTGACGCATAATGGACGCATCAGCATAGACCGTCTTTTCTCGAGAAACCTTAACTACACCATCGGTCTGACGCTGTCAGGTGCCGACGATACCAGCACCAATATTGTGCCCACCACCAGTGGTGTGGTTCATATCATTACTGCTCGTGAGACGGGCTACAACAGCATCCCCTGGCTGAACCACTCGTATCTGGCTACAGGATATACGGAGAGCCGACCAGGCAATGTCTATGCGAAGTTGAACAACAGCTTCTTCCTCAAGGGTAAGAAGACCAACCACCGCTTTAAGGTGGGTGTCGACTACCATTACGACTGGAACTCAGGAAAGGGCTATTATAATGCCGATGAGAGTCTGCCTCTCAAACCCAATGAGAACGGACGCCCAAGGGCTTTCAGCGATATACCGGGACTGCACCAGATAGCTGCCTACTTGGAAGATAATTTTTCATGGGAGTATGTCAAGGGACGCAACCTGCGCATTGTGGCTGGAGCACGATTCCAAGCCATGCAGCCCTTCAGCGATGTCAGCACGACGGCCTTGTCGCCACGACTGAACATGACCCTCGACATCACCAAATGGCTGACACTGCGAGGAGGTATCGGTCTGAACTCGAAAGCACCAGGATTGAACTATCTCTATCCAGATAACAGCTATAACGACCATATTGCCATGGCCTACTATGCTGGTGGAAGTACTGACCCCAAGCAGGCAGGAAGCATGGTGGTGGCTCATACCTATGTACAGCCCGTGGAATTCTCACGAGGACTTAAGAATGCAACGACCACCAAGATAGAGGCGGGAGCAGACATCAAACTGCCTGGAGGACGTAAACTGAGCATTACAGCTTATCAGGACAAGACACCCAACGGATTCAGCAGTGCCATACAATATGTAACCTATGAGTCGCTGCAATTTGCCGATCCCACAGCCTATAGGGAAGGATTGGCCAACAATGTGCCCAGCATTTTCTGGACGACCAACGGACAAGTGAGCAACGACAACGTGCTGCAAAACAGGGGTATCGAGTTCGACTTCGACCTGGGACGTATCAAGCCTCTCAACACCAATATCTACTTCTCGGGAGCCTGGCAGGAGAGTAAGAGCTGGTCGGAGGGACAGAACTCGATGAACCCACAAGACCTGCCTGCCGAATATAAGGCACGTAGCACGACACCTTATAAGTTGGTTTATCCCTCTGGACTGGACTACAGCCGTAACCGTCGTTTCGTGAATACGCTGCGTCTGGTGACCAACATCCCACAACTGCGTATGGTGGCTTCCTTTACAGGTCAGGTTATCTGGCACAGCTCTACCTACAGCTACAGTGCCGACAAAGACCCGTATGCCTTTATCACCACCGACCTGCAATGGCATACCATCAGTCCTGACCAGCTCTCAGGCTGGCTCGACACGGCTGGCAATTGGAGTGCCACACAGCCTGCATCAGGAATCTCGCTGGAGAAACAGCTGATTCGTCCGAACGAGAACGATGTGGTGAAGGAGCCTATCACCTGGAACCTCTCCGCACGACTGACCAAGGAGTTCGGAAAGTTTGCCGGTCTCTCCTTTTATGCCAACAATGTGCTCTACTACGAACCTTTCATGTCTACCAACACTAGTGGTACACTGACCCAGCGCAATACCAGCAGCTATTCGTTTGGTGTGGAACTGTTCTTTAACCTATAAGCCATCAAAGATGAAAAAGATATATTTTATACTATTTACCCTGACAGGATTGATATCCTGCGTAGATTTCAATGATACTACACAGCCTGTGAGCACGACCGTCCAATTGGTACGTCCTGAGGGTTTCCTGAGTTCGGCAGATATGTCGGGATTCACCGTTACCATCCAATCGGACGAGGAGATGTTCAAGGGAATCACCGATGCTTCAGGACAGGTTGTTTTCCAAGACCTGGCTCCTGGGGTGTATGACATCTCGACTTCGGCACATCTCAACTCAGAACAGTATAAGAAGTACACTGGGAAGGATGTGGACCCCAGAGAAGAGTATGTCGTAACGGGTACGCTCAACCAGCAGGCAATGTCTTCCAACACCGCACTGCAACTGCCGATGACGATGTCGCGCAAGGTGAGTCTGCTTATCAGCAAGATATACTCGTCGACCAGTAAGATTGACGGTGGCTCCTATCGAATTGGGACTTACATCGAGATATACAACAACTCCGACGAGGCTGTGGATGCCGCCGGACTATATATCGGACTGTTGGAGAGCGAGAGTACCATTGCCTACCAGCAGTATCCGGAAGACCAGGCTGTTACGCCTGACTCTATCTATCTGAAACAGTTGTTCCGCATTCCTGCCAGCAGTCCTGTGATGGTTGCTCCCGGCAGTTCGCTACTCATCGTGAACAGTGCCACAGACCATAGTAGTCAGAACCAGTATGAGCGCGACTTGAGAGGGGCTGACTTCGAGGCGAAGGACGAGACAGGAAAAGTGCCCAACAATCCTGCGATTCCTGCCCTGGAGCTCGTCTATACCACCTATAAGAGCATTTCCAACATGAACCTGCTGGCGGGTGGTCCTTGCTCTATCGTGAATTTCCGTACCGCAGAGGATGTCAACCAATGGCCTACGGTCTATGCCTACGGTAAGACTAAGGGCAATATGTTCCTTCGCATGCATATCAAGCACGTGTTAGACGGTGTCGACTTCATCAAGTACAAGGCACAGACAGGTCCTGATATCAATACCAAGCGACTGCCTACCAGTCTTGATGCCAGCTTTACCAATGTCAACACGGCATCGGGAAACATCGGTGAACGACTTTTCAGACAGACACTCTCCGTCACTCCTGAGGGTCGTAAGATCCTGATGGACACGAACAACAGTCTGAACGACTTCATTTGTAACGACAACATCAACCCACGAGAATATTTGGAGCCATGAAGAAAAAATATATTGCACTCACCATCATGACTGCCTGCACAGGCACACTGATGGCACAGGAAATGACACAAGAGAAATACCAACTGGCCGACGAGCGCCAGCTTTGGGGAGAAAGCCTGAATGCGGCAGGTCTGGCTCACGACATGTGTGACTCAGCGGACAACCGCGGAGTGGCTTATTTCGACCTCATGCATCGTAGTGGCGACTATCGTCGTGTACAGGAGGGTGGACAGCTCAACCAGCTTCGCTTCTTTACGGAGCGCTTCCAGAAGATAGGCAAGTATCTCTATGGCTATGGTTCCTTCGACTTCGACATGGGACGTACCAAGGACCGCGCTTGGAGCGATGTGTTGCGCACGTATAACAGCAACCCCTATATCTCAGGAAGCAGTGTTCCTGGCAAGTACGATCACCAGAACTTCACGCTGAATGCCAAGTTGGCCTCTGTGCGCTTGGGACATTTTAACTATGGTGTTGCCTTTAAATATAAGGTGGGCGACTTGAGTCGTCTGCGCGACCCCCGTTCACGGGTACGCTTGGCTGACTATCAGCTCACTCCCTCTGCCACCTACACCACGGGCAGTCACACCCTCGGATTGTCAGCCTACTACCATCGCTATAAGGAGAAGTTGACAGGACTGACCACCGTACAGACCGACCCAGGACTGAAATATTATATCATGACCGGAATGGAGCATGCCACCGGTAGTGTGGGTGGGTACACCGCCTATTGGCGTGAGTATGTCAACCACGACTTTGGCGGCGAACTGAGCTATGCCTATCAGGGTGATGGTTTCCGCAGTCTTAACAGCCTGACACTGGGTCATGGAACGGAATATGTCTATGGACAATACAAGTATGAGCCGGGCACATGGTACACCTATAACTATGGCTTTAGCACGCGCAATCGCATCGACAAGGGCAACCTGTTGCACAGTATCGATGCCAGCGTCAACTATCAAGAGGCCTATGCCGATGAGTATAAGTCGCAGTTGATTACGGAGAAAGACGGTCCCTATACCACCCAGTGGTGGCAGCGTACCATGACCTTCGACAAGCGTTATCAGCTGAAGAAGTTGGACCTCAATGCCCATTATCGTCTTTCGTTTGTGAAAGAACAGGCTGTGAAGGGATTTGTAGGAGTCAAGTATGACCTGCATACTGCAGACAATAAATACCTGCTGTCTACCTCGCAGCAGAAAACGGCAGGTTCTACTTTCCAGGCAGAAGGTGGATACAGTCTGATAGAACGCTACCTGTGGATAGAGGGCGCTTTCGACTATTACGTGAGTCATAAGGCCGACCTCGACCTGCACGATGCTACCACCGACTATGCTCAGGCTGTGCTTCTGCCTGACATGGAGTACTATGGTGCTAACTATTGGCAGGGCCATCTGGCTGTGACTTGTCAGTTCCCACTGACCATCAAGGGCTTTACCAGCCAGTGTTTTGTCAAGCTCTATGGCAATTATCTCAAGACCAACAACAGCCTAAAGAGCCAGACTGCTGGTCTCAGCTTTGGAGTGTATTATTAAATTAGAAATTAGAAATGATGATATGAAAAAGACTATGATTTTGGCCTTGATGGCCATGCTGCCTCTGGCATTATTTGCAGAGGACGACAAACCAGTACAGATTACGATTCCCTCAACTGGTCACCTGGCTATCAAGCCTGAGCGTAACTTTAAGGGTCCTGCCGGTGTTATTGTAAGCAATTATACGGGTAGTGGAAATGCGACTTCGAAAGGTCTTGTGTTCAACAATCAAGAATTAGGTGAAGGCGTTGTCATCGCTCATGCAGCGAACAGCAGCTCTGGCCTTATTCTGACAGCCCAGCCTGGCACCTACACCATCACTTACACGGATGATACTGCCACCAAGCAGTTTTTCAGTACCAGCGTATCGTGGACTGACGAGTCCTTGGTTTCAACAACCAAGGAGAAAACACGCATCTACAAATTCGTTAATCGTGATGACAAGGTGGGGTTTGAGCGTGATGAAACCTATGCTTCTACGCTCTATATGTCGTGCGCAATGGGCGAAGGGGAGCACGTATATTTCGCCATCAGCGAGAAGCCTATGGAACGCATCACTGCAACGCTTAGCACCACGGTTGAAGCACTGGCTTTCATCCCTTGGAGTGAGATATGGGGATGTCCGATGATTGATCCTGCTGGCATCACCGAAGTAGTAAATGGTAAGTCCGACAATAGTAAATTGTACGATTTGCAGGGTCGTGAGGTTAGTGAGCCTGCAAAGGGATTGTATATCAAGAACGGTAAAAAATATATTGCAAAATGAAGAAATGGTTCTTATTAGCCTTAGCTGTGGTTGCTTTACAGGCTCAGGCTGCTGACACGCTGACGGTTCGCATCAATGGTATGCGCTGTTCAGAGTGCGGACATAAGGTAAAGAATGTGTTGCGCAAGAATCCGGGCGTAGGTGCTTTGGAGTTCAACTACGAGCGCAGAACCGTAAAGATGGCGTACGACAGCAAGAAGACCTGCGTGGACAGCATCTATAGCGCATTGGCTCGCACAGGTCGTTATGCTGCCAAGCCCTACGACCCAAAGGCTGTGATTACTCGTGGCTACGGACAGCGCATTGACGATATGCATTGCCAGAAATGCTACAACCGCATTTTCGAGCGTTTGTCAAAGGTGGAGGGTATCGACTCGATGGCTCCGCATCTGGAAAATTCCTACATCTTCATCCGCTATGATGCCAATCGTACGGATCGTGCTACCATTCGTTCCATCATCAACAAGGCAGGCTATACCCCTTGCAACTACTATAGCAGTCCGAAGGTCAACTACGGCTATTACCTCCTTCCTGCAGACCAGGCTAATGAGGAGACCCTCGATGCTGTGCTGGCGCTGGATGGTGTGGAGGATGTGAACATCAACAAAGTGAAGAAGACAATGGCTGTCACTTTCTTCAATGACGAAACGACAGCTGACAAGTTGTTCGAGGCTATCCAGCAGGCAGGCATCAAGGCGCAGTTGCCTAAGCCACATGAGTGTGATGAGAAAAAGGAGAAAAAGTAAATAATCGGGCGTATGGACTGGATGCATATTGTAGCCGTGGTGGCACTGATTGTTATCGGTGCGATAATCTATAAGAACAAGCGCGGAGAGTGAGCAAAACGGCAATAGTGGGTGGGGGAGCAGCAGGCTTCTTCCTGGCTATAAACTTGAAAGAGATGGTCACCGATATGGAGGTGACCATCTTTGAACGTAGCAGTAAGGTACTGGCGAAGGTGGAGGTGTCAGGAGGCGGACGCTGCAACTGCACAAACTCGTTTGCGCAGATTGGTGACCTGCAGGTGGCTTATCCCCGAGGTCACAGAATACTGAAACGATTATTCAAGGGCTTTAACCACGAGGATGCCTACCAATGGTTTGAAGACCATGGGGTGGAGTTGGTGACGCAGGACGATGAGTGTGTGTTTCCCAAAGCACAGGACTCGCATGCCATTATTGATTGTTTCCTGAGATTAGCCCAGCACTACCATATTCATATATGTAAGGGAAGGAGGATTCAGCAACTGGAAGAACTGGAGGGCTACGACTATGTGGCTGTGACAACAGGTGGTTCGCCCAAAGGGGAAGGACTGCGCTGGTTGGCTGCTTTAGGTCATGAGATAGAAGCACCCGTGCCCTCACTCTTTACGCTGAGCATAGCCGACAAGCAACTGACTGCCCTTCAGGGTTTGGTGGTAGACGAGGTGACAGCCTTTATTCCGGGAACGAAGATGAAAGCCACAGGACCTCTGCTGTTGACACACTGGGGCATAAGCGGACCTGCTATTCTGAAATTGTCGAGTTATGCAGCACGATGGTTGGCAGAACATGACTACCGCCAACCTGTAAATATCAAATGGACACCCTTGACGGAAACGGAGGTGCAGGAGCGACTCCACCAAGCGATGACAAAAGAACCCCAGAAACAATTGACCACCTTCTGTCCTCTGCAACTGCCCCAGCGCCTATGGACTTACCTTTTGGAGAAGTCGATAGGTGAGCGAAGTCGAATCCGATGGAGCGAGCTGAACAGGAAAGACGTGAACAGAATGGTGAATACGCTGACGAACGATGGTTACCAAACCAGCGGAAGGGGCACGTTCAAAGACGAGTTTGTGACCTGCGGAGGTATCGCTCTGAGCAGTGTGAATGCACAGACGCTGGAGAGCAAACACGTGAAGAACCTGTATTTTGCGGGTGAGGTACTGGACATCGACGGAATAACGGGAGGATTTAACTTCCAAGCTGCATGGACAACGGCCTTTACGGTGGCAAAAGCCATCAGCGAGGTAGAAAAACAAGCGTAAGTTTGGCTGTTCCAGAAATTCTTTGTAATTTTGCACACGATTTTTACAGGGGTACTTGCGGATTTGTTTCCGGCATTGGAGGAAGGACCTTCTTTGTAAACCCCCTTTATCAAAACAAGAAATGGAACAGGACAGAAGAAAAGTCAGTGTGCTGTTTATGCTTTTCGGCACACTATTCTGCGTTTGCCTGATTACGGCAAACGTATTGGAAACAAAGCAATTGTCATTCGGACCGATTAACCTGACAGCAGGTGTCATCGTCTTTCCCGTTAGTTATATCATCAACGACGTGGTGTGCGAGGTGTGGGGCTATGCCCGTACGCGCATGCTGATATGGATGGGGTTCGCCATGAACTTCTTCTTTGTCATCATGGGTGCCATAGCCGACTGGATTCCAGGAGCTCCCTACTGGCATGGTGACGAGGGCTTCCACGTCATCTTCGGATTGGCTCCCCGTATCGCTGCTGCCTCGTTTATCGCCTTCATCGCAGGTTCGTTCATCAATGCCTATGTGATGTCGAAGATGAAAATAACCTCGCGACAGAAACGCGAAGAGCAAAACTACGCAAAGTCATTCTCGGCACGTGCGGTACTGAGTACCATCTTTGGTGAGGCTACCGACTCCGTCATCTTCTTCCCATTGGCTTTGGGTGGCGTGATTCCCTGGGAGGAAATGCCCTCGCTGATGATTTCGCAGGTGATGCTGAAGACGTTGTATGAAATCCTGGTATTGCCCATCACCATCCGTGTGGTGGAGTTCACGAAGAAGCGCGACCATGAGGACGTCTATGACGAAGACATCAATTACAACATATTTAATATATTGAAAATTTAGTTTGGAAAGAAATTATGGGAAATTATGGGAAATTTTAAGATGTCATGGGAAATTGGCTGCGCTGTAATCGGTTGCCAATAATAATTTCCCTTAATTTCCCCCAATTTCTTTCTTAAAAAAAGGAAAGACTATGGCAAGAGAAAATGAAGGCCTGCAGTTGTTAGGCAAGAAGACAGAGTATAAGATGACGTACGCACCCGAGGTGTTGGAAACGTTTGAGAACAAGCACAAGGACAACGACTACTGGGTGCAATTCAATTGTCCTGAGTTCACGAGCCTGTGCCCGATTACGGGTCAGCCCGACTTTGCGGAAATCAAGATTATGTATATCCCTGGCGAAAGGATGGTGGAGTCGAAGAGTCTAAAGCTCTATCTGTTCTCCTTCCGTAATCATGGCGATTTCCATGAAGACTGTGTGAACACCATCATGAAAGACTTGGTGAAGTTGATGCAGCCTAAATATATAGAGGTGGTGGGACTGTTTACCCCACGTGGTGGCATCTCCATCTATCCCTATGCCAACTATGGACAGCCAGGAACAAAATACGCTGCCCTGGCAGAGCAGCGTATGATGAATCACGCTATTTTGTAAGCTCGGAAACCTCTTGTTTCCGATAGTAAGACTGCTCGTGGTCAGGGAACTGAAGCACCAGCGTGTCTTGACGAAGCAGGCGAATGTCGACCGTATCAACGGTAGGCACTTCGCCTGCTTTCGTAAATCCTGGAATGGTGTCAGCTTTCAGGATGAGGCGACCGTTGAAGATGCGCCAATCCGTATAACGCTTGAAGGCAGGATATTCCACGGGCGTCATGTCGTCAGAAGTCTGACGATGGACACCACCACGGGCTGAAACGCCATGATCGCTTTTCAGGCGTAGGGAGTATTCGCGCGGTTTTAGCCACTGCTGGAGCAATGAGTCGGGAATGCGCTCCATCATGCGTTGCTGCATACGTTTCGGCATCTTGTCGACAGAACGCAGGGTAGGGGTGACCATAAAGCACCACGTACCACGAAGCGTTTCAAGGTTAATGACCTTCAAAGCCTCGACACTATCCTCTGGGTTGACGATAACTGCCAATTCGTCGCCAATATGCGGACGTCCATAGATCTGATGGTTCTGGCGAGCCATGATGATATCGAACGTATCAAGATGGGTAGTACCATAGGGTAGGAATACAAGGATAGAGTCGGTAGACCCATCGCAAGCCAGTCCATAACGGGTGGAATCACCAGGGGCATTTTTATAGATATCCATCATAGCTCCCTCGGAAGCAGACTGCTGATTTCCTCCGCAAGCAGCGAGTAAAGCACTGGCTAAAAAGCACAGAAAAAGCGTTTTCTTCATCGTGTTTATAAAAATTTTGTGCAAATATAGAAAATAATTATGAATTATGAATTATGAATTGTGAATTATTTCGTATCTTTGCAGAAATAATTGAAAATACAAACCTTATTATCACGTATGAAAAAGAAAATCAAGTTTAGTCTTGTCTACCGCGACATGTGGCAGTCATCAGGCAAATTTCAGCCTCGTAAGGACCAGTTGGAGCGCATTGCCCCAGTGATTATTGATATGGGATGCTTTGCTCGTGTGGAAACCAATGGTGGTGCCTTCGAGCAGGTGAACCTCATGGCAGGCGAGAACCCCAACCTGGCTGTTCGTGCTTTCTGTAAACCCTTTAATGAGGTGGGCATCCAGACTCACATGTTGGATCGTGGCTTGAACGCCCTTCGTATGTACCCCGTACCCGACGATGTGCGTGAGTTGATGTACAAGGTCAAGAAGGCTCAGGGTGTGGATATCCCCCGTATCTTCTGTGGTCTGAACGATACCCGTAATATCATCCCCTCTATCAAATGGGCCAAGGCTGCTGGCATGATTCCACAGGCTACGTTGTGTATCACCACCAGCCCTGTGCATACCGTTGAGTACTATTCGAACATTGCCGACGAGGTGATTGCTGCTGGTGCTGAGGAAATCTGCTTGAAGGATATGGCTGGTATCGGACAGCCTGCTCTGTTGGGCGCCCTGACCAAGAGTATCAAGACAAAGCATCCTGATGTAATCATCCAGTATCATGGACATTCAGGTCCTGGACTCTCAATGGCTTCTATCCTTGAGGTATGTAACAATGGTGCCGACATCATCGATACTGCTATCGAACCTCTGTCTTGGGGTAAGGTACATCCCGATATCATCTCTGTTCAGTCCATGCTGAAGAACGAAGGTTTCGAGGTGGCAGATATCAATATGAATGCGTATATGCAGGCCCGTTCGCTGACGCAGGAGTTCATCGACGATTGGCTGGGCTGCTTCATCAATCCTGCCAACAAACACATGTCCAGCTTGTTGCTGGGCAGCGGACTCCCTGGTGGCATGATGGGTTCCATGATGGCCGACCTTGGTCCTATCCAGACCATGATCAACAAGCTGCGTGAGAAGAAGGGCGAGGAAGCTCTCTCTATGGACGATATGCTGGTGAAGCTGTTCAACGAGGTAGAGTATGTATGGCCTAAGGTGGGTTATCCCCCATTGGTTACTCCGTTCTCTCAGTACACCAAGAACATTGCCCTCATGAATCTGCTGACTATCGAGCAGGGCAAGGGTCGCTACGTCATGATGGACGATGCCATCTGGGGTATGATTCTGGGTAAGAGTGGTAAGGTGCCTGGCACCATCGATCCTGAGTTCATCGAGTTGGCTAAGAAGCAGAACCGCGAGTTCACCACTGCCGATCCTCATACCCTTATCCCCAATGCCCTCGAAGGCTTCAAGAAGGAGATGGACGAGAACGGCTGGGACTACGGTCAGGACAACGAAGAGCTCTTCGAGTTGGCTATGCACCCAGAGCAGTATCGTCCCTTCAAGAGCGGACAGGCTAAGAAGCAGCTCCTGGCAGACATCCAGAAGGCGAAGGATGCCAAGCTGGGTGGCTCAAAGATGAAGCCCGAGGAGTTGGCTGCCTTCAAGCATGCCAAGGCTGATGCTCTGACTGCTCCTGTTGCTGGTCAGGTATATTATGAGTTCTCTGGTGAGGGCGCTTGCGAACCCTGTCTCGAGCCTTTCGTAGGTCAGAAGTACAAGGAAGGCGATACCTTCTGCTACATCCAGGCTTCTTGGGGCGAAATCGTGCCCATTCCTGCTGCTTTGGGTGGCAAACTCGTTGAGGTTGCAGCCCATCAGGGTGCGAAGGTGCGCCGTGGCGACAATCTTGGATGGATAGAGCGCGAAGAGAAGTAAGGCGCTTCGCTAGTGAATAGTGAACAGTGAATAGTGAACAGTGAAGGTCGCGATTAAGTGAGAACAGAGCTAAGCTTGCTTAAGCTATGTCGAACGTGAGCGAGCTCGATGTGAAACATCAATAGTGAAAAAATGGATTATCAAGCCATTATCGATAAGTATTACCCTGCGGACGATGAGCTCCGCAGGGTTTTATTACAACATAGCAGGCAGGTGGCCGACAGGGCTCTGCAGATAGCCAGAAAGCATAAGGAACTGCCTATTGACGTGCAATTCCTGGAAGAAGCAGCTATGTTGCACGACCTGGGCATCTTCCGTTGCGATGCCCCTTCCATCCATTGTCATGGTACGGAACCCTACATCCGTCACGGACAGATTGGTGGCGAACTGCTCCGGGCTGAGGGCTATGAGCGCCATGCCCGTGTGTGTGAACGCCATACAGGAACGGGTCTTCCTGGCTTTGAACCAGAGACTTTGGAGGAAGAGATTATCTGCTATGCAGACAAGTTTTATTCCAAATCACAGCCTGAAAAGGTGCGCACCGTGCTGGAGACAGCCCAAAGCCTTGAAAAATTCGGTCACGAGGGCGTCAAAAAGTTCCTTGCGTGGTCAGAGCGTTTCGAATAGCAAAGTAGAAATTCCCTTAATTTCCCTAATTTCTTCCAAAAAAAGAGAGGTATTCGGCAAATTATTCGTAATTTTGCAGCCGTGAAAAAAGAGACGCTTCTTTTCTTGTTGCTCTTCGTCATCGTTTTTGCGTTGGCGGATGTGCCACGGATGCGCTTTCCCCAAAGGGAAAGAGCGAGCGACTCGATTGTGATAGATTCGTTGAAGCGCGATTCCTTGCTAAAGAACGATACCTCGCTGATGGACTCGTTGCATAAGGCCATCTGGATACACAACAAGGCTGTCGACGACTCCCTGCGTGCCGATTCTATCAATCGCCAGCGTAAGAATGGTATCGATGCCCCTGTGCACTATTCTGCCGAGGACTCGATGACTTACGAGGGGGAAACGGGTATTGCCCACCTCTACGGTAAGTCTAACGTGAAGTATGAGGATATGGACCTGCAGAGCGATCAGATATATATGTCGCTCGACTCCAGCTTGGTGCATGCCACTGGTTCGCTCGACACCACGGGTACGAAGTTTGGTACCCCTGTCTTTAAGATGGGCAACGATACCTACGAGACCGATACCATGGCCTTTAACTTCAAGTCCAAGAAGGGTCTCATCCAGAATGTATATACCGAGCAGGACGAAGGTTTTATGACTTCGGAAATCTCGAAGCGTAATGCTGAGGGCGATATGTTCCTCTACCACGGACGTTATACTACCTGCGACGAGCCACACCCCGACTTCTATTTCGCCTTGTCGCGTGCCAAGGTGCGCCCAGGCAAGAATGTGGTGTTCGGACCTGCCTATCTCGTGGTGGCTGACGTGCCCCTTCCTTTTGCCGTACCCTATGGCTTCTTCCCCTTCACCAAGAGCTACTCCTCAGGTTTCATCATGCCTACCTATGGTGATGAGACATCAAGAGGTTTCTATCTGCGCGATGGTGGTTACTATTTCGCCATCAGTGACAAGATGGACCTGAAACTCATTGGTGAGATTTACACCAAGGGTTCCTGGGGCGTTACTGCTTCGTCAAACTATCGTAAGCGCTATCGCTACAGCGGTTCGTTCCTTGCCAGCTACCAGAGTTCGGTGGATGGTGAAAAGAACATGCCTGACTATAAGAAAACCACTAGCTTTAAGGTGCAGTGGAGCCATCGTCAGGACGCCAAGGCGAATCCCTATAGCTCGCTGTCAGCCAGTGTGAACTTCGCCACGACGAGCTACGAGCAGAACAACCTGTCGTCCATGTATAACCCGCAGGCTTTGACGCAGTCTACGCGAACCAGTTCGGTATCGTGGAATACAGGTTTCTCCAGTCTGGGCATGACGCTGAGTTTTACCACCAACTTGAACCAAAACATGCGCGACTCAACCATAGCGTTGACTTTGCCCGACATGAACATCAACGTGGCGCGCTTCTATCCCTTTAAACGTAAGCATGCTGCAGGCGAGGAACGGTGGTATGAGAAAATCTCACTCCAGTATACGGGTCGTTTCAGCAACTCCATCAATACGAAGGAAGACAAGCTGATGAAGTCGAGCTTCACCAAGGACTGGAAGAATGGTATGCAGCATACCATCCCCATCCAGGGCAACTTCACCTTGTTTAATTACCTGAGTCTGAACCCATCGTTCACGCTGACAGACCGTATGTCTACTCAGAAGTTCAAGCGTTCATGGGATGTGGACAACCAGCGTGAGGTAGTGGACACCCTGCAGGGCTTCTTCAACAACTATAGCTGGAATTTCAGTCTTAGTGCATCTACGAAGCTCTATGGTTTCTATATTCCCAACCGTAAAATCTTTGGCGATAAGATAGACCGTGTCCGTCACGTCTTCACGCCTTCTGTCAGCTTCAGCTATGCACCCGACTTCAGTTCGTCGCGCTATGGCTTCTGGGATGTCTATCAGAAGACGGACAAGGATGGCAATGTGTCGATGGTAGAGTATAACATGTTCCAGGGTACGGTATTCGGAGGTCCTGGCAAGGGTAAGACGGGAAGTATCTCGATGGATATCTCGAATAATATCGAGATGAAGATCAAGTCTGACGATGACTCTACAGGCTTTAAGAAAATCAGCATCATCGACGAGTTGGGAGCCTCGATGTCCTATAACATGGCCGCCGATGTGCGCCCTTGGAGCGACCTCTCTACCCGTCTGCGCCTGAAGTTGTCGAAGAGCTATACCTTCTCCCTGAATGCTGTCTTCGCCACCTATGCCTATGAGGCTGACTCTGTGGGAGCCACTCCTTATATCGGCAATCGCACGGAGTATAGCTACGGACGTTTCGGACGTTTCCAGGGCATGTCGCAGAACCTCCACTACACGTTGGACAACAAGAAGGTGGCCAACTTCTTCAAATGGTTGCGTGGCGAGAAGGTGAAGAAGAGCGACAAAGACAAAGACAACAAGAAAGACGACTACGATACCGGTGTCGATACCAACCTCGACAATGAGATGGAGGCTGGTAAGCATGGTGCTCGCAAGGAAGATGCAGGCATGGCTGAGACTGATGAAGACGGATACATGGCCTTCAACGTGCCCTGGTCTTTGAGTATCGGCTATGGTATCACCATGCGTGAGAATACTGCTGGTAGCTTCAACTACAACACCATGCGCTATCCTTATAAGTTTACGCAGAACCTGAACTTCAGTGGCAACATCCGCCTTTCTGACGGATGGAATATCAATTTCTCGTCAGGTTATGACTTCGAGAACAAGAAGATTTCCATGACTACGGCATCACTCAGTCGCGACCTGCATTGTTTCAACATGTCGTGCTCCGTAGTGCTGGCGCCTTACACCAGCTATAACTTCTCGTTCCGTTGTAATGCTGCTACCTTAACAGATGCGTTGAAGTACGATAAACGCAGCTCGTACTCCAACGCCGTTCAGTGGTACTGATTTTTTTAGTTTACAGTTTATTTCAACAACTCCTGTAGCGATTCCATCTCACCTACAATCCAGATGATGTCGCCCTCTTGGAAGCGGCGTTTGGGTGGGAAGGGCGACAGGTTCTCTTTTCCTTCCTCCAGTCCTACCACCATACAGCTGTAGATGTCGCGGATGCCACTCTCTTCCAGTGTCTTTCCGATGAAGGGACTGTCTTTGCCGATAATCAGTTGGCGCAACTTCATCTCTCTCTGCTCCAGGTTGGGGTCTTCGCCCAGCACCTCGTCTGTGATGGCTTGTCCAAACTTGCTCAGCTGGTCGTCACTGCCAATCACCTGTAACTTGTCGCCAGGGAATATGATGTAGTTTCCATCAGGAATGTTCAGCCTGTGGTTGGCACGCAGAATACTACTTATATGCACCCCATATTTGCGCCCAAGTTCCAATTGTCGCAGGGTGGCTCCCATCCATTTCGAATCCATGGGCACGGCAAAGTCGGCAATATGTACATCACGATCCAGCAGTCTGCCTTCATATAGTGGACGCTTCTTGCCATGCACCTGAGCCTCAATCTCTCTGGAGCGCAGGTTCATGATGAAGAGTCGTTCCAAACGGATACTTCGGTTTTTGGTGCTACGTGAGAGCACCATGCCTACCACCACGATGATACCAATGGTTATCATGATAGCATCGGAGAAGCGGGTGAGATAATGGCAGATATAGAAGATGAATCCCACCGCTATCATGGCGCGGACCAAGATGGTGAACAGCAAGGGCAGTCGGTTCTTGTTGCTCTCCGCCCACAGTGCCCTGAATTCAGGACTGCGGTTCTTCTTCATCACCATGGCACGCAGGAAAGGTGCTATCAGTATGACGGTCAGCACACCCGTAATGGCGTTGGCATACCAGTGCAACTCCCATCCAGGCAGCATTTTCCGCGTGAATGGCAATACGAAGGTGAACATGATGGCGATGGATGCCGCGGTAAGAATAGAATAGACCACCGTGTTAATCATCATCTGCGTCAACATCTTCTTCCAATTGCTCGTCTCTGTCGTGTTCGGATGACTCATGCTCAGATGGTTCATCAGCTGAATTACCTTGTTGGGCAGGAGGTGCTCCAGTCTACTGTACGCAGGTGTCGAGAGACGAATCATGTATGGTGTCAGGAACGTCGTGATGACACTGACAGCCACCACCACTGGATAGAGGTAGTCGCTGATAACGCCTAATGACAAGCCCAGCGATGCGATGATAAACGAGAACTCACCAATCTGCGCCATCGAGAATCCACAACGCATAGCCGATTTCAGCGATTCGCCACCCAGCATGAACGACAGACTACCCAGCGTGCTCTGTCCGATGAGGATGGTCAACACCAGTGCGATGATGGGCAGCGCATATTCCACCAAGATGTTTGGGTCAACCAGCATACCTACTGATACGAAGAAGATGGCGCCAAACAGGTTCTTGACGGGCTCCACCAACTTCTCTATGTGCTCTGCCTCTACCGTTTCAGCCAGAATGCTACCCATGATGAAGGCACCAAAAGCCGACGAGAAGCCTACCTTCGTCGAGAACACAGCCATGGCACAGCACATACCCAGCGCTACCACCAGCATCACCTCGTCGTTTATCAGCTTTCTTACCTTGCGCAGGAACAGCGGGATGGCAAAGATGCCCACTACCAGCCACAGCACTAGGAAGAATCCTATCTTCACCACAGAGCCCAGCATCTGACCTCCGTCGGGGTTGTTGCCACTGGCTATGGCACTCAGCATTACCATCATCACGATAGCCAGGATGTCCTCCAGAATCAGTACCGACATCACCAAGCCTGCAAACTGCTGTTGGCGCAGTCCTAGGTCGTCGAAGGCCTTATAGATAATGGTTGTCGACGACATGGCCAACATACCGCCCAGGAAGATGCAGTCCATCTTGGGCCACTCGAAGGCGCGACCCACGAGCAGTCCCAGCATTGACATGCAGAAAATGATGGTAATCGTCGATATGATGGGTGATGCACCCATCTTCAGAATCTTTTTGAACGAGAAGTCAAGACCCAGCGAGAACAACAGGAACATCACACCGATGTCAGCCCACAGGTGTACGTTCTCCACGTCAGCTACACTGGCTGTGTAGGGCATGTGGGGCGACACCAGGAAGCCAGCCACGATATATCCCAGCACCAGCGGTTGTTTCAGTCGTTTGAAAATCAGCGTCACGATGCCAGCCACCACCAGCATCAGCGCCAGGTCTTCTATCATTGCGGGAATTCCAGCCATTTCAATTTACGATTTGACTATTTACAATTTACATTCATCAATCGTTGTATCCTGCGGTCAGTTCGCAAATCTTCACCACCACCTGCATGGCCTTCTCCATCGACTGGATGGGCACAAACTCGTAAGGTCCGTGGAAGTTGATGCCACCTGCAAAGATGTTAGGGCAGGGCAGACCCTTGAACGATAGCTGGGCTCCGTCCGTACCGCCACGTATGGGCTTCTCCTTCGGACTGATGCCCACCTCCTGCATCGCCTTCAACACCAGGTCAATCACGTGCATCTGCGGGTCTATCTTCTCCTTCATATTATAATATTGGTCGTTCACCACGGCCTCTACCGTACCCTCGCCATATTTCTCGTTCATGCGCTGTGCACATTGGGCGATGAATCGCTTCCGGTCTTCGAACTTGTCGCGGTCGTGGTCACGGATGATGTAGCTCATCTTCGCCTGCTCAATGTTCGACGTGATGCCCAACAGGTGGTAGAAACCCTGATAACCCTCCGTTGTCTCCGGCGTCTCGTCCTCAGGCAACATCTTGGCAAACTCAGCAGCCAGCGCGTTGGCATTCACCATCTTACCCTTGGCATAGCCTGGATGCACACTTACGCCCTTGATGGTTATCTTCGCTGAGGCTGCGTTGAAGTTCTCAAACTCCAGCTCGCCTACATCACCGCCATCCATCGTGTACGCCCATTCGCAACCGAACTTCTCCACGTCAAAGTGGTGCGCACCCATACCTATCTCCTCATCGGGGTTGAAAGCCACGCGAATCTTTCCGTGCCTTATCTCCTTGTGCTCCTGCAAGTACACCATAGCCTGCACAATCTCGGCAATGCCTGCCTTGTCGTCTGCACCCAGCAGGGTTGTTCCGTCAGTTACTATCAAGTCTTCGCCCACATGCTGCAACAGCTCAGGGAATTTCTTCGGACTCGAAATGATGCCCTCGCTCAGCAGGATGTCGCTACCGTCGTAGTTGCGTACTATCTGAGGCTTGATGTCTGCACCTGAGCAGTCGGGACTTGTGTCGTAGTGTGATATGAATCCGATGGTTGGTATGTTCTCTTTCGTGTTCGCTTTCAGTGTGGCATAGATGTAACCTTTGTCGTCCATCTCCACATCGTCCAGCCCCTCGCGCTCCAGTTCCTTCTTCAGGTATTCCGCGAACGCCAGTTGCTTACTTGTACTTGGCACCGTCTGGCTGTCCTCAGCCGACTGTGTATCGAACTTGGTGTAGTTCAAAAATCTTTCAGTAATATCCATTTCTTTTCTGTTGGTTTTCTATTATTTCTGCTTATTAGCCATAATCTTCGAGATGTCCAGCATCATGCCGTTGCCACCCACAATCTGGGGCATCTTGCCGTCCCACTTCTCTATCATATCTTCCTGTACGATCATGGGCGACAGCGATGCCGCAATGGTGCGGTTGTAATAAGCCTCTGCATCCGCCTTGATCTTCATGGCCTTGGCATTACCCTCTGCCTTGGCTACGGCAATCTTGGCGTTGGCTTCTGCCTCCTTTACCTCGTTCTCAGCCTTCAGCGCACTCTGGATAGCTGTGTTCTTGGCATCAATCATCGAGAGCAGCGACGATGGAGGTGTAATCTTCGACGTGAACTCCTCAACCAGAAAACCCTCAGCCATCAGCGATCTCTCCAGACGATTGCGCACATCGCGCTCGAAGTTGGCACGGTTCGACATCAGCGAGTCCGATGTGTACTGGTTGGCGCAGGTACGATATGCCTCGTAGATGCAGGTGCGGATATATCCCTCTTCCAGTTCCTTCACGCCTACGCGGTATTTTGTAAATATGTCACATGCCTTCTCAGGATTGATGCGATACGCAATGGTGGGGTCCATCTCGAACAGCGAAGCGTCCTTTGCATTCACCGAGAACGTCTCATATTGCTTACGCTGTGTAAACGTAGGATAGGTAAACACATTCGTGGTAATGGGATTGTAGAACACCCAACCCTTGCACGTTCCTTCCACACCACCATAGTCCTGCTCGTTCAGCGACCACTTATGGAATCGGATACCCACTTCACCAGAGTCAACCACGGTACAGCAGGTGGCAAACAAGATGAGAATCAATACTAACGTGCCTCCTGCGTAGGCTAATGGTTTCAAATAAGTTTTCATACTTTCAGTTTTCTGCATTTTGTCTATGATTTAACAGATTGCAAAGGTACGAATAAGTGAGGACAATACAAAATAAAAACGTTTATATTTTTATTGTCGAGCGAAATGCAAAATAAATTATGGTTTATTTTCCTTTTAATCTGTCTAAGAGTGCTTGGCAGCCGATTCAATCATGAAGTTGTGCTCCAGCCCCACTTTCTTTACCAAATCCTTCATCACGAACTCTGCCATCGGGCTTCGGCAGATATTCCCGTGACAGACAAACAGTATTCTATGTTTAGTGTTGTTATTCATTACTATATCCTAAATTTACGTGCGTACCAAGATGTTCTCGAAGCCGCTGGAGATGACCAATTGTCAACAAGTGCAATAACGAGTTAGGGCTTCATAGCGTTAAACATCCCAGCTTCTTTGTCAAAGTCCTTGCCGTATAAGTAGATGTCTTTGTCTCCATGATGATAGTCAATTTACAATTTTGCAAATTGCGTTCTTTTAAACATAACTTATTGATTTTCTGCCGCAAAGATAAGCAAAATTCTCAAATCTACCAAGCAAAATTCTCAAACTCTCCGTTTGCTATTAAAAAATAATGAATGAAAAAGAACTTGCAGAAACAGATTGTAGAGGCTGAGAATACGAAACAGAATCTAATACCTTTTAGGTAGGTGCTATCAAGGATGCCGCTATTGTTGCGGTAATGAAGCCATCGGGATAGGTGACTACTTTTCCATCCAAGAATTTGGTTCTTTCGTTTTTTTTTCTTAATTTTGCCCACGAAAAGAACAAATCACGATGCAAGAGAACGCTATTAAACAAGATCTGATTAAACGACTTAAACAAGCGAATGCTTTTTGGTCGTATGACGTAGGTTCTATCAAGGATGTACCTGATGACATCTTGGTAGAATTGGTTATTTTGCATCTTGACTTGGACGATATTGACAAACTCTTCCAGATATATACTTATAAGTTTGTAAAGAATGCCTGGATTCAGAATGTTGTTCCTTTGGGAGACCGCTATTATGTGCTTAATAAATTCATAGCATGGTGGTATTTCCATATGAAAAAGCCAGGGGCATACGTGAAATCAATGGAAACTCGCATACTCAATAAACGTATGGTAGCATGAATGGATTAGCCCCTCAGACATCGGAAGTCTTTGAACGCATCACTTGTTTAGAGTGTATCAAATCTTTTGTTTTGGTAGGTGGCACTGCATTAAGTTTGCAGTTGAACAAACGCCAAAGCGAGGACTTAGATTTCATGTGCTGGAAGAAGTCTGCCAAAGATAAACCAGAAGTTCCCATATCCTCCATTAAACGAGAAATAGAAACTGTCGCCAATATTGAGTCTATGGAAATTGGAGGCTTTAATTTCGTGAGTTTTGTTGTCGAGAGCGTGAAATTATCCTTTTATGCAGCTCCTAGGAAGCGAATTCCATCAATGCAAGTGATTCCGTTTAAGAACAACTTGCAGTTGGCGGACATCAAGTCTATTGGGGCGATGAAGATGGAAGCTATGCTTCGTCGTAGCAAGTTCCGTGATTATTATGACATATACACAGTCTTGTATGAAGGTGTAGATATTCAGGAAATGATAGAAATGGCTTTGGAACACTCAGGACACCTACTTAAAAGAAAGAATCTTTTGGCAATGTTGTGTGATGGAGAGCGATTTAGGAAAGACAAGGCGTTCGTGCAACTTCATCCAGTTTACGATGTCACGCCTAACGATATCCAAGAGTATATCAAGAAGAAACTTTTGGAAGCAAAAGGCTGACAGTTTTATACTGATCCCGTATAGTCTTAATGGGTTGTCGAGATAGTCTTAACGAGTTGTTCATACACAGAATAGATTATTTTTTAGGGCACACAGATTAAACTGCAAAATCGATTACACATTTTGTGTTACACATTTTGTGTAATCGAAACTTTTTTGTATCTTTGCACCAGAATTTGGAACTATTTTTATGATTATTGGTATGGAGAATCCGTTTATAGTCAAGTCATATGAGTCAAAGGATTTGTTCTGTGATCGAGAAGAAGAACTGCAGTTGATGCTGCGCAATTGTATCAATAGCACAGATATGACGTTGATCTCAAAGCGTCGTATGGGAAAGACAGGACTGATACTACGCCTGTTTGACGAGATGAAAGATGTAAGACCCGATATCCATACCATCTACTTCGACATTTTTGCCTCACGCAATATCGATGACTTTATCAAACTGATGGCTGAAGCCAGTATGAAGTCGTTTCCAGAAAAGACATCTATGGGAGAACAGTTGTTGAAGTTCATCAAATCACTCCGTCCGCAACTATCGTTTGATAACATCACAGGGGAACCCCAGTTGCAAATAGCCTATCAGACTGCTCATGAAAAAGAATATACTCTGAAAGGACTTTTCGATTTTCTCGATAGTCAAAACGAGCATATCGTCATCGCCATTGATGAGTTCCAACAGATACGAGATTATCCGGAACAGAATATGGAAGCCCTGTTGCGAACCTATATTCAGCAGACGCACAATCTGACTTTCATCTTCTGTGGCAGTAAGAAGCACATGATGGCCGATATCTTTGCCAATGAAAGGAAACCATTCTATAATAGTACGACTTTCGTCTCACTCGACAAAATATCTGAAGAGTCCTACTCGATCTTCATCCGTCGACTGTTTAGTGAACGACAACGTAGCATTACTGACGAAGCATTACAATTCATTCTAGACTGGACTCGCCGCCATACCTATTACACTCAGCAGCTCTGCCATACAGTTTATGCCAATGGGAAAACAGATGTTACCATTGAAGACGTAAAGAAAGCCTGCGAGCAACTCATGAAACAGGGTGAGGCTGTTTATCTTCAGTACCGTCAGATGTTGACAGATAAACAATGGGGCTATCTGATCGCTATTGCCAAGGAAGGAAGCGTACAGCAGATTACAGCCAATGAATTCTTGAAGAACCACAAAATTGGTACACCTTCTGTATCCCGTCGCCTTGCAGAAGCCCTTTGCGAAAAAGGCCTGCTTAACGACGATGCCACCCTCGAAGGAACCATCTATTCTCTCAGCGATGTATTCCTTTCTCACTGGATGGAACGATTCATGTAGGTCGGCTCTTCTGCAATTTGGTTGGTAATATTGTCAATATTTCAGAAAGGACTAAAAATCTAGTGAAATCAGGAAAAGTCACTGTTCCAAGACCCCTCAAAATTTCACTCGATTCAAACGATGAATTGAATCGATTCAAATGATGAATTGAATCGAGTGAAATAATCAATTGAATCGATTGATGATTTCGTGATTTTTGTCACACCGGATTTTATAAGTCAAATTGTCATGATTTTTTTCTTCGACTAAGTTGCTGAATTGGACAAACTAATTTATAACTAATATACTGTTGCCAACCATTCGGATAAGAAGAAATCGTAGACACGATATCCCTTGTCCGTTTGGGTTATGATATCATTTTTCATTAAGAGTTTGACAGCTGCCTGTACAGAGCTGGCAGAATTGAGATTGTACTTCTTGATGAATTTTGAAGAAGTGATGTTTTGAGCAATGCCTTCTTTGGCTATGGCTTGCAGAACGGTTTTCTGTTTGGGCGGAATGTTTGATAGTAAATCTTTGTAGCTGTTTTCCTGGGCCATGATGACATTGCTCTTTGCTTCGTTCATCATAGCAGGGACGCAAGTTCCACCTTCTGGGGTTAGTGCATACAATTCGTTCATCATCATCTGTACGAACCATGTATATCCGCCGTAGAGATTCCAAACATTCTCAATAGTCTCTTTCTCAATCTGTTTTCCTCTTTCCTCAAATAGGGATTTGGCAAATTCTGAATAGGTGTCAATGGGAATAGCCCCTAGTCCCATGCTCATTGCACTCTGATAAAAAGGTTTCGAGGCAGAGTTGAACATATTGCTCATCATGTGGCGTTTGCTGCCAGAGAAGATGAACTGTGCACGATGGCACTTTTGTATCTTTGTACGCAGAAGCGCCTCTACATTTTTCTCTACGTATTCGCCGATTTGCTGGAACTCGTCAATGGCTATAATACAAGGCTTGTCGGCTTCTTCGATATAAGCAAAGATTTCGTCGAGTGTTGTTTGTGGAACTTGAATGTCGCCCAGCCCCAAATCGAAAGACGGTGCTCCGGTAAAAGTATCCACTTTCAATCCGATTCTGAAGGATTTTATCATCTGAAAGAAATTTTCTTTCCAATGTGTAGTCTGAGGCTTAAGTTGTGTATATATTTCCTTTCCTAATGCATAAACAAACTCAGCTAACGATGTGGTAGCATAGATGTCGACGAAGAATACATAGTACTTTTCTTTTATATCGGGCTGATTAAAGAAATGCTGGATAAGACCAGATTTCCCTAAACGACGTGGCGAAATGAGTGCCACATCTCTGCCATTTTGAATCTGTTTCCGCAGGAACTCAGTTTCTTCTTCTCTGTCGCAGAAATACTTGTCCGACAAGTACTTACCTACAATAAATGGATTTTTAACATCTATCTCACTCATCGCTTTCTATGATTTTATTGCAAATATAATAATTATATTTATAATAAAATGTAATTCTCTCCTGTTTTTGGGATAATTTAACGAAAGAAACAAAAAAGAAAGAGAATGTGCTATTTTGAAGTGCCCTCATGGAATCTTTTTTCTCATATTGTTCTTTAGTTTCCCAGAAAATGCTTATCTTTGCAGCTGTGTTGTTGAAAGGAGTGTGATAATGAAGAAAAAAACGTTTGCAAACAGATTGCTCCTGAGGATTATGATGGTGCAGCTGGTGATGTTCACTGCCATCATGGTCATCGTCTATGTTATCACCAAGGACAGCATGGCGCGTGAGGCGGAGTCACGCTACGAGAGTATCATCCTCCTTGCCAACGAGAAGATCCGTGGCGTGCTCTCCGATGTGTACGTGGGTGCCATCAACAACATCAACGATATCGAACGCGACATTGACGATCCTGACAAGCTACAGGCGCAGCTGGAGCGGATGGTCAGCCAGAACATGTATATGTCGAGTTGCCGTCTGATTTTCGAGCCTGATTTCTTTCCTGAGAAAGGACACAATTATGAAATCTACGCCTGGCGTGACTCAACAGGCATGATCAGGGGCAAGCAGATGAACGAGAACCATCCTGATTTCCTGATTCACAGCTGGTATCAGGAGGCCTTCGAGAAATCCGAAGGCGACTGGACGCCACCGTATTTCGACCATGCTGCCTCACAGCAGCTGACAACGACCTACATGATTCATATCCACGACCGCCAGGGACGCAAGGTGGGGATGCTGGGAGCCGACGTGTCGCTGGAATGGCTCAGATTGAGACAAAAACGTGTGGATTCCGAGAACCACGAGCTTTTCGAGAAAGGATTCAAGAACAAGTCGTACAGCTTCATTATCGACAACGACGGCACTTACCTCATCCATCCCGACGAGAGCCGTGTGCTGAAGAAGAAGTTCCAGGATTTCATGGCCTTGACGCCAGACACGCTCGATGATGCCCTGGCACGTAAGATGATGGATGGCAAGAGCGGTACCTGCCGCATCAAGATTGAAGGCGTCGACACATGGATATTCTACTCATATTTGAAATACGCCGAGTGGACAGTGGTGATCGTCGTTCCCGAGGACATCATTCATCATAACGGAAACGTGCTGGTCTACATCATTCTGACCGTGATTTTCATGGGCTTGTTGATCATCTATCTGCTGAGCCATCATCTCATTAAGAAGAACATGCGGCCGCTGACGCGTTTCGTCACAGCTGCAGGCGAGGTGGCACAAGGCCGTTTCGACATCGAGCTGCCAGAGGTGAAGAGCCGTGAGGTGGACAGCCTGCGCGAAGCCTTCAAGGACATGCAGAACTCGCTGAGGTTATATATTGACGAGCTGAAGGATACCACCGCCTCGAACGTGGCGATGGAGCAGGAACTCAAGATCGCCAGTGACATCCAGCAACAGATGCTGCCCAAAGTCTATCCGCCGTTCCCGGAACGTACCGACATCGACATCTTCGGCGAGGTGGTGACTGCCAAGCAGGTGGGTGGCGACCTGTTCGACTTCTTCATCCACGACGAGAAACTCTATTTCAGCATCGGCGACGTGTCAGGCAAGGGTGTACCAGCCTCCTTAGTGATGGCAGTGACCCGAAGCATGTTCCGCAGTGCCTCGATGATCCACACCTCGCCCAAGCTCATCGTTGAATCAATCAACCGATCGGTGTGCCAGAGCAACGACTCCTTCATGTTTGTCACCCTCTTCATGGGTGTGCTCGATCTGGCTACAGGTCGTCTGCTCTACGCGAATGCGGGCCACGAACCCCCCGTGCTGGTGGGCGGTGCCCATACCCGTTTCCTCAACGTGAACAACAACATCCCTTTGGGTCTGCGCGCAGACTGGGAATACACAGAACAGAAGTCGCTCATCGACAAGGGTACGACCCTATTCCTCTATACCGACGGCTATCCCGAGGCAGAGACGGTGGAGCGTGAGCAGTTCGGTAAGGAACGGATGTGCGCAGAGGCCCTGCGTCTCTCTGCCGAGCACCTCGACTCCCGCACCTTCGTCCAGAAGATTCGCCTGGCAGAACGTGAATTTGTGAACTACATCCCTCAGGGTGACGATATCTCCCTGCTCGCCATCAAGTATCAGGGCAGCATGACCATCCCTCACTACCACCGTGGCATCTCGCTGGTCAACGACGTGAAGGAGATACCCGCGCTGGCTATCTTCGTGGGAAGCATCTGCGAGGATATGGAGTTCGACGAGTTGACGGCAGCACGCGTCCGTCTTGCCGTCGAGGAGGCTGTGGTCAACGTGATGAACTATGCTTTCCCTAAGGGTGTTCGTTCCACGATTCTTCTGGAGGTGAATGCCGACGACGAGACGGTGAGCTTCGAGTTGCGTGACGACGGTGCCCCCTTCGATCCTACCGCTAAGAAGGAAGTGGATGTCGACAGCCTTATCAAGAACAATGTCATCGGTGGCCTTGGCATTCACCTGATGCGCCAGTACATGGACACCATTGTCTACGAGCGCAAAGACGGACAGAACGTGCTGACGATGAAGAAAAGAAAAAAATGATATAAGATATATGGAAGCAACAATTAGAAAAGACGACGACAACCAGGTGACCCTGATTCTTGACGGTTACCTTGACACCTCTGTCACCCAACAGACGGAGAAGGAAGTGGAACCACTCTACGAGTTCTGCGACTGCGAGATTATCATCGACTGTAGCCGACTGGAGTACATCTCCTCCAGTGGTCTGCGACTGCTGATGGCTATCAACCAGCGCTGCCGCGCCAACCGTTGCAGCCTATACATCACGGGCTTGCAGGAGAAGGTGAAGGATGTGTTTGAAACTACAGGATTCATCAACCTGTTCGAATTCAAATAGCCTTTGCCTTGTCGGTGGTAGTCGCTAAGTAGTTGGCGATCTTCCCGGGTGATGGGAACAGTGCCGGTATCATTCCTTTGGAAGCTCTACGATGAAGCGGCAGCCCTGCTGATAGTTTTCGTCGTAGATGAGATCTCCTCCAAGACTTGTGATGTGTTTCTTGCAAAGCGGCAGTCCAAGTCCGAGTCCTTCTGCCAAGTCGTCGATTTTGGTAAATGGTATGAAAATCAGCTCTTCAGCATTTTGGGGCAGTCCGGGACCGATATCCTCTACAATGAAACGCACAGAGGTCTCAGTCTGCATCAGGCGTACCGAAATATGCTGCCCGTCTGAGTACTTGGCGGCATTGTAGAGCAGCTCGCGGATGGTGTGCATCACATAGAGGTGGTTGGATCTGATGCTGAAGTCATCGGGCAACTCGGTCTCGAACAGTATGTTCTCAATACTGAACATTTTCTGTGCGTAGTCGATACAATCCCGTGTCAACTCGTTGCACAGCACGTTGTCTGTCTTTTTGTAGCGTACAGAGCTGGCTGCACCAGTGTCAGACGTGTCAAACAACATGAGCGTATTGCGTACCAGAAGATTGGATTGATGCCTCATGGTTGCGTTGATCTCGTTGATGTCTTTATCCTCTTGCATTTTAGTCGTCTGGCCTTTCTGCCGGGCGGCAATGTTGTTTACCAGCACGTTGGTGAGACCCTCGATGATGTTGAGAGGCGTGGTAAACTGACGTGATACTTTCTGGATGAATATCTGACGGCGCTTGTTGGCTTCCTCAGCCAGTGGCAGAATCTGCTCCAGTTTTTTGTTTTCCTCATCAAGATCATACTTGGCAAGCAGAATATCACTCAGGTTTGCCATGATAGCCAACTGCATCTTGCGAAAGGCGTTTTGTAGTTTTCCTATCACATCCTTGTGTTCGGTTTGCTCGATGACGGTCGCATAATTGCCTTCGGAAATAAGCGTTGTGGCTTCCAACAACTTGTTAAGAGGCTGGATGTTGCTTTGTACGACCTTTCTGGTAATCCATGCGATGAGCAATATTCCGATGATAACAATGATAATCATGGTGATGGTCAGGTGATTGTAATCCGCCAGGACATCGTCATCGTGACAAACCAGCGCAATGCTCCAACCTGTATCCGTGATGGGCATATAGGTTACTTGGCACAGTACATCGTCGAATGTTACGTGCATGGTTCCTTGCTTATGCGCAATCATCTCACGGCCTAGGGCGATGATGTCTGGATGTTCTACCGAATCGTTTGCCGTGAAGATGGTCTTCTTGAAGAGCAGGTTGCTATTAGGATGAATCAGATAGCCGCCCATGGGTCCGAGAATCATATAATAGGAGTTGGGATACGGATGATGGGTGGCGAGAATGTTCTCCCTAAGTTTTTTGAAGGAGAAGTCAACAGAGACGACGCCTTCAATCTTGCTTCCGTGAGGCCGTATCGGCATGCAGAAAGAGCCTACGGCATCATGATAGTTGATGACGCCGGCGTTGAAGTCGCTGAAGGGATCGATCCAGCAGGCCTTGCCGCTCTGCATGGTTTTCTTATACCAGTTCTTTTCGAAGTACTCGAATTCCGGCTCGAGCTCGGTGCGTATGGTGTCGCCTTCGTTGACTGTAAAGACTGAGAAATTCTCACCGTATTGCGGGAATGTATTCGGTTCGGCCGCAACGGAACAGCTGAGCACACTCTTGTTGAGGCTCACAATGCGGTGTGAGATGATAGTCAGCGAGTCGGGGTTGAAGTTCTCTTCAAGCATCCAGAGCTTCGACCGTGTATCTGGCTATTTAGAGTTAGAGAAGGCCCGCGTTCGTTATTTCCTGAGCATCAATGCCGAGTGCCTGCCACCAAATGCCGTTCAGGGCGAGAAGAGAACCTATCGTACACTGAATATCGATGGCGAGGAGTTTGAGTTCAGCGTAGGTTTCACAGAGCTGCATACTAAGAGCTATGAGAAGATTTTGGCTGGTGAGGGCTTCCGCATCAGCGAGGCACGTCCCAGCATTGAAATCGTGAGCGACATTCGCAATGCATCTCCCATCGGTTTGAAGGGTGATTATCATCCTATGGCAAGGATGCCACTGGCAGCACATCCTTTTGGATGGGATGATAAACGATAATTCGTCAGAAACAACTGATTTGTAATGTCCAAAGCATTTACACCTGACCATGCACGTGTTATGCGGAATACGGCTTTGCTGTATTTCCGCATGGCACTCATGATGTGTATCAACCTTTACACATCAAGAGTTGTGCTGCAAGTATTGGGTGTAGAGGACTATGGTATATTTTACGTTGTATGGGGACTGGCATACATATTAAATTTTATCAATAGTAGTATGACTGCCTCCACCCAACGTTTCCTGAATTTTGAACTCGGAACGGGCAACAAACAACGTTTACACGAGATATTCATCACCAGCGTTCACATACATTTTATCATCTCGTTGCTCCTTATTCTACTTAGCGAGACAGGTGGGCTCTGGTTCTTGACAGAAAAGATGGTGATACCAGATGAACGACGAACGGCGGCTATGTGGTGCTTCCAACTTAGCATAGTCACGGCTGTCGCCGAAGTGATGAGCTGTCCCTATCAGTCGGTTATTATTGCCCGTGAAAAAATGTCGGCCTTTGCCTACATTTCTATTCTTGATGCCTTCTTGAAATTGGCAATAGTGGGCATGTTGCTTTTTACTGGCTATGATCGCTTAATTGTTTATGCCATATTGTACACCTGTGAGAAATTACTTATTAGGTTGGTCTATAACATCTATTGCAAACGCCATTTCGAGGAAAGCCGTTATCAATGGTTCTATGAGAAAGATCTTTTCAGGAAGATGTTGTCGTTTGCAGGATGGAGCATGTTGGGAAACTTGTCATACGTGCTTTATACGCAGGGACCGAACATGTTGCTGAATGTGTTTTTCGGCCCCATCGCCAATGCTGCACAAGCCGCTGCGAGTCAGGCAAAAAATGCTGTAAACCAGTTCTCTAGGAATTTCCAAGTGGCGATTAATCCACAAATAACGAAGAGCTATGCCGCTGAACAGCTGCAAGAGATGCACTTGCTGATTTTCAGAGGAAGCAGACTGACTTTCTGTTTATTACTGATGCTTTGTCTTCCTTTAGCCGTGGAGGCATCTATGGTCTTAAATCTTTGGCTTAAAGAAGTTCCTGAGGGAACTGCTGTCTTTCTTCAAATTTTGCTCGTTATACTTATCGTGGAGCAGATGTCCAGTCCATTAGTAACAGCTATTGCAGCAACAGGAAACATTAAAAAGTACCAACTCTTTTCCAACGGGATAAAGATTTTCATCGTGCCGGTGGCATATATCGTGCTAAAGATGGGAGGAGCTCCTTGGACGGTGTTTGTAGTATATTTGCTTATTACTGTCTTAGCATTTATAGCTACAATACGTATTGTACTGCCACAGATTTACATGAATATGAAAGATTATGCCCTTCATGTACTGAAGCCTTGTTCGTTGGTTCTTCTGCTATCGCTTATTACGCCTGCACTCATGAAGCAACTGACAGATAGGGGAATAGGACTATCATTGCTAACCATAGCCATCACCGTCATCAGTACAGGTGCTCTATGCTATACAATTGGGTTAGACAAGGGAATGAGAGTCATGATAAAGGAAAAAGTATATAAACTAATTAGAAAGAAATATCGTAAAACAGAGAAATAATACTAAAAAGATATAAGTGAGATAATCCTTCATAAAAGAAGATAGATGGAAAAGAAAATACCTAAAATTATTCACTATTGCTGGTTCGGAGGCAATCCCTTGCCTGAATTGGCAAAGAAATGTATCGCCTCATGGCAGAAATTCCTTCCAGACTATGAGATTAAAGAATGGAACGAGGGCAACTTCGACGTCTATCAAGCACCATATGTAGCAGAAGCTTATCGGCTGAAGAAGTACGCCCATGTGAGCGACTATGCGCGATTCTGGATTCTCTACCATTATGGTGGCATCTATTTCGATACGGACGTGGAGGTGATACGTCCCATGGACGACATTCTGGCCCACGGTGTGTACATGGGATTCGAGTGTCAGGAAGGTATTCCTGAGGACAACCCCAACGGCAACATGAATCCTGGACTGGGAATGGCCGTCTGGAAGGGGCATCCGTTCTTTGCGCAGATGGTGGACTTCTACAATCACCATCACTATGTGCGCTGGAACGGAAAGAACACGGGTAACATCACAATGAAGGTAACTAGGTTCTTAGACTATGACCACAAAAGGGTGCTTGAAGGAGGTATCGTCAGCGTGAATGAACTGTTAATTTATCCCATTGAGTATTTCTGTCCGCTCGACTATTATACCGGACAAATGAACATCACTAAGAATACCCGTACCATTCATCACTACATGGCATCGTGGGTGAAGAAGGGAAGCCGACTAAAGTTCTGGTTGTTCAGGATGAAATCTGTATATATTAGAATTCTTTGCACTTTGAAACATCATATTTGATCATTATGAAATACAAACTTTTTTTATGGATAATCATATCCACATTAGCATTGTCTGGCTGTTCCGGCGATGAGGTGTCACACTATGACCGTATCAGTGCCGAGTTCTCAGACATCTTAGGGGGCGAAATCAGCGAAACGCAATGGTGGAGGACTGTTGTCAAATTAGAAGTTAATGTGACGACGGACGCCCCAGTCAAACTCCTGCTCGTGTCGTCGGAAGGCAACAGGAATGTGCTTTACGATTATAGGGAACTGTCAAAAAGTGGTGTCGTAGCTATGACTGCACCACAAGGACAGGGCAATACGCTCTATCTGCGGTACATATGCGATGACATACAAAAGACGGAGAGCATCACACTCACTGGCAAATCAGTGGAAACAGTCTCTATAGATACGAGGCACCAGGCGATGACGCGAGTTGACAATCCACCGGCTTCGCTATGCGGCTTTAGTATTGAAGGTGATGCCAGATATTATCAGTTTCATGATGGACAACTGAATGATTTCTTTTCTTGGATGTCCACCAATACAGAAAAAGTGGATGCGAAACTGGTGGATGGCCAGATATGTAACTATGAGTTAGAGTCCAACGGACCGTTTTATATTACCTGGGTAACAGGTAATGAAGCAGACCAACGCTCACACATTCTGGGCTATTTCTACCACTCACCCACAACTTATGACGATATCGTATATGTTGACATGTCGGAGACCCACAAATGGGACTACATCGACGGGTTTGCCAAGGTACAATATCAAATCAGTAAGGACGAACACATCGTGGGACAGGACTTCTGGGCCAATACGTGGTACGATGCCAACTTCGATATGTCGGACATATATGGTGCCACCAAATGCTATAATATGGATCGTGTCGGCGACGATGCCTACAACATGCATACCGTTTATCACCATTTTACAACTGAGATCTCAGCCCTGCGTGGCATTTCGTTTAAAATCAATGTGCCCGAAGGAATGCGCGTGGGCTTTTACCTGCGCTCTGACGAAGAACCACTGCCTGAACAATGGGATATATTACGTGCCAACAACGTCAGACCATATGTATCCAAAAAAGAGGATTTTATGGGAACGTGTTTCTGTATAGAAAACTGGAATATTATAGGCAACGGAAAAGGCAGACATAGAAGTTTCATCAAGGCCTACGATGAAGTTTACTGGATGGGCATGGAAGACATCTTGGCAGGTGGCGACCATGACTGTAACGATGTGATCTTCGGTGTGGCGTCAGACTTGAAAATCTGTATGCCAACCATTGTGGATCCAGAACTGAAGCCCGTGGGTCCTGACACTGAAGACTATTCTTCATTCCCCTGGACCATCGCCTACGAGGATGTCAACCGCGACCCAGACTTCGACTTCAATGATGCCGTCATCAAACTGGAACCAGACTACGAAAATGAACTGTGCTGCGTCACGGTTATGGCTGCAGGCTCCACATCCCGTATGTACCTGCACTACGACGGACCTGATGGTGACCAGAACTTAGGTGAAATACATGACCTGTTGCATAGCAAGCAGACCTACGTCAATACCAAGGGATCAGTTGCAAGTACGCCGTTTACACAGATAGACTGCGTGCCATGGCCTAAAGACTATACCATGGGTAATGATGCCAAGCGTTTCTATATTGAAGTACAGCGTGGCAACTGCAACGACTGTACGGATGTCATTACGCTGGCAATGGAACCCGGCATCATGCCGGAGGCTTTACTCATAGCTGGGGAGTGGCAGTGGCCTATGGAGGGCTTACACATTTTTGACTGCTATGATGATTTTCCAAAATGGGGGCAAGATGAGACGCGTATTCGCTTCTGGGAGTGGTACAAGTCACCAAAAGATGATACTATTGTTTCGTATTAAGCATAGAAGGACATGAAAATAACATTATTATGGATTTTTTTGCTGTGTACACTGAGTGCACAGGCATATACAACTTCTGACAATGATAGTATAGACAAAAGGCAGGATCCTTACTATCTGCAGCTTTTTCTTGGTGTCAATAAGTCGGCCAATGAGAATCTTCCATTTAGTGAATTTTCCAGTTATCCGTGGTCGTTTGGTGCATTCTTTGCCTTAGGACGCGAATTCTCGCCCTTGTGGGGCTGGCGTGCAGCCTTGCGTATCAACCGCAACAAAAGTAGAAATGTGCAAGAGTGCGAATCTCCAGACACCTATGCATGGAATAACGTCGCATTATTTGGTGATATGACATTCGATGTGTCTGATGCGTTCCGTAGAGCGCGAAGAGAAAAGGCGCCCAGATTCAACATGAAAGCTTTTGCCGGTATTGGAGCAGCCTATACATGGAACTTCACCAACATCCCTCTCTCCTATACTCATGAGTATTCACGCAAAAGCAAACTGTTACCGGCTCTTCGTGCGGGTTTGACAGCATCTTATCGGGTAAGTCACCGTTGGCGCATAGGAGCTGAGTTAAGCCAGACTTTGTTTGAGGATCATTTCAATGGCGTGGCCTATGACTTCCCCATCGATGGGCGTACGAACCTGAAAGTGGGATTGACATACCTTTTCCTTAAAGGGAAGAAAAAGGAACCCAAACCTGTCGTGCATGTGAACAAGCTGAAAAAGTGTCCTGTACTCCCTCTGATCATGCCTGATCCAGAGAGCACCAAGATGCGACAGATTCAAGGACATGCTTTCCTTGATTTCCCAGTCAATGAGACAGTGATCTACCCTGACTATAGAAAAAATCCCAGTGAATTGGCTCGTATTCAGAAAACGGTTGATAGTGCCTTATTCGACAAGTCGGTTACCATTATGAGTATTACTCTCCATGGATATGCCTCACCGGAGAGCCCGTACAGTAATAACACAAGGCTGGCAAAGGGAAGAACCGAGGCTCTGAAAAACTATCTTGTGAGAAAATACAATTTCAACTCCCGAATCATTAAAACATACTTTACACCAGAGGATTGGAACAACTTAAGTGGTTTCCTCACAGAGGCTGATACGCGAAAGGTAAAGGGCGACTTCTGGTACGATAATAAGGACTATGTTGAAACACCAGAACTTCCTGACTTCGTAATTCAGAATCGCAGTGAACTGCTCAGCATTATTAATAGGAAGATGGATCCCGATGCCAAGGAAGAACTACTGAAAAGAGTTGGAGGTGGTGAACCTTACACATGGCTGTTGGAACACGTTTATCCCGGACTTCGCCATACTGACTATATCATAGATTACGAGATTAGACCTTTCTCTGTGGAGAAAGGACGCAGGCTCATCTATACCCATCCCGAAGGATTAAGTCTGGAGGAAATGTATAATGTTGCTATGAGCTATGAGGAAGGGTCGGATAATTGGCTTGATGCGCTGGTTATCGCTGCAAAACAGTATCCAGACAATGAAACGGCAAACCTTAATGCCGCCTGTGGCTACGTGATGACCAAACGTCTCAATGATGCCAGAAAACATCTAAGCAAAGCAGGAAACTCTGCTGATGCCCGATATGTGGCGGATGTCATCGATGCCATGGAGGGTAACGTGGAGTGGAAAATGGAGCACGGTAGAGTAGTTGTTATAGAATAATTGTAACTAAAAGATAATAATAAAATGGAGAATGTAAAAATCTGTGTTATCGGCCTAGGGTATGTAGGTTTACCCCTTGCCCGTCTGTTTTCAACAAAGTATCCAACCGTTGGCTTCGATATGAACCAGAAGAGAGTGGATGCACTGATGACAGGTCATGATGCCACATTAGAGGTTAGTGACGAACTGTTGCAGGATGCCATCAACAATCATGGTTTTGTATGTACAACGGATCTTGAGAAGATACGTGATTGTAACTTCTATGTGGTGGCTGTACCTACGCCTGTTGACGAAGACAATTATCCAGACCTTGCTCCCCTTCGTGGAGCCAGTGAGACCGTTGGTAAAGTCATTTCCAAGGGTGACATTGTGGTTTATGAGAGTACGGTGTATCCTGGCGTCACAGAGGATGAGTGTCTGCCAGTGGTAGAACGTGTCAGCGGACTGAAGTTCAACGTGGACTTCTTTGCCGGTTATTCACCTGAGCGAATCAACCCGGGTGACAAGGAGCATACCGTAGAGAAAATCAAGAAGGTGACATCAGGCTCCACGCCGGAGATAGCAGACATTGTAGATGGTATATACAATTCGGTGCTTGTGAATGGTACGCATAAAGCGCCCAGTATCAAGGTGGCTGAGGCTTCGAAGATTATAGAGAATAGTCAGCGCGATGTAAATATCGCCTTTATGAACGAGTTGGCCAGGGTATTCAATGTGATGGGTATCGACACACATGATGTTATTGAGGCAGCTTCCTCCAAGTGGAACTTCATCAAGCTGTCGCCAGGTCTCGTAGGAGGACACTGCATCAGCGTTGACCCGTACTACCTCATTCAGAAGGCCCAGGTCTATGGCGTATGGCCCCGCATCATGATGACAGCCCGTCGCCTGAACGACACGATGGGAGAGTATGTCGGTGAACAGGTTATCAAACTGATGAACAAGAAAGGTGTGTTGGTGAAAGATTCCAAGATACTCATCTTAGGTATTACGTTCAAGGAGAACTGCCCTGACATCCGCAACACCAAGGTAGTGGACATCTATGAGGCGTTGAAAGAGTATACAAATAATATTACCGTATATGACCCATGGGCCAATGCTGCACATGTAGAGGAAGAGTATCATGTACCTGTTATGAATACCCTGCCCAATGATCATTTTGATGTCATTATCCTGGCTGTCGCCCACAAGGAGTTCTTGTCTATAGATTTGAAGTCGATGCTTCGTGAAAATGGAATCATCTACGATGTAAAGAGCATTCTGCCTCGTGACATTATCGATGGACGATTGTAAATTCCTTGCTTTGTAATCAATATACATAATAATCCTAATATTTTTATCACTATGAGTTTTACAATTTTGATTATTGTTCTTTTACTAATTGCCTTTTGCGTTTGTTTGTTAGTCGTTCGTAGCCACTATGTAAAGGTTTTGGACGTAGCAGTGAAGCGTGCTCAGAAGAGCGATCAAATAAAGTCGGTGTTTATTGACAATATCAGCCGTACGCTCCGCGCACCATTGAATGCCATCAATGGCTATTGTGATACGATTCTTGAGGTGAAAGACGAAAATATGCAGCCATCGCAGACGAGGGAGTTGGTGAATAATATCTCGGAATATTCCAAGGAGTTGATTGATTTTGTCGCACAGCTTCGCGACATGTCCAAGTTCGAGGGCATCACACCATCCTTCACGTTCATAGAGGTCAACCTGACCGAACTCATGGCGTCTTATCGGCGTGAGGCCATGAACTACACCAACCCCGATGTCGCTGTACGCGTCACCTCAGACCTCTCGCCTCATTGCAGGGCTATTCTTGACACCAATCTCATGCACCAGCTGATGATGCATCTTCTGAAGAATGCTGCCGACCAAGTTGTACAGGGCGACATCTTCATCAGATACAGTTGTGAGCGTAGAGGGCTTAAAGTCTCTATCGCCTATACAGGCGTAGGGCAGGCCGAACTGGTAGGCGAGGACATCTTCTCGTACCTTCAGAAGGATGAAAGCTTGAAAGGTGTCGGCAAGTCTCCTCAGTTTGGGATAGCCATCTGCAGGGCTATTGTTGACATGTTCGGAGGTGAGTTCTATCTGGATTCGGGTGCCGACAAGAAAACCGTTGCTACTTTCTGGTTCCCCTGTACGATGAAAGATATCTATAAGGATATTTGATTCTTAGCACGAAAACTATCGACTAAAACATAATTAAGAAATGATGAACGTAATTTGTGTACACACGGCCATGGCTCTGGTGGAGCCCCTGACCAAGATTTTTGCAGAACTGATGCCTGAGGTGAACGTGAACCACATCGCAGACTCGTCATTAATCAAAGAGGTGATTGCCAACAACGAGGTAACACCTGCCGTTAGGCGCCGACTGCTGGCTTACTACAACGCTGCTGCGGATGCTGGCGCTGACGTGGTGTTCAACACGTGTTCGAGTGTGGGTGACGTGGCTGACTATGGTAATACGTATGCCCGCATACCCGTGTTCCGCATCGACCAGCCCATGGCTGCACAGGCGGTGGCTAACTACGACCGCATCGGTGTGATATCGACATTGCCCACGACATTGGACCCCACCTGCCGTCTGTTGCTGAACGAAGCAAAGAAGGCAGACCGCACGGTGACGCTGGTGGAAGGACTGGCTGACGGAGCTTTCGCTGCAGGACAGAGTGGTGATGGCGAGACACACGACCGTCTGATAGCTGAGGCTGCAGGAAGGATTGCCGACCAGGTGGACGCCTTCGTATTGGCACAGGGTTCGATGGCACGCATGGAACAGCGACTGAGCGAACTGACGGGAAAGCCAGTGCTGAGTAGCCCTGTACTGGGTGTGAAAGGACTGCGCAAGTTCCTGGGACTGTAAGAGTGAATAGTGAACAGTGAATAACAGTGAAACGTAAGAATGTGATTCTCACCATGCTCGTCATCCTGGGCATGGTGACCTTCCTGGATAGAATCAATATCAGCGTGGCTGGGTCGAGCATCATGCACGACCTGGATCTGAGTCCGTCGGCATGGGGATGGGTGCAGAGTGCATTCATCCTGAGCTATGGACTGATGCAGATTCCGATGGGTGCGCTGGGTGATAGGTTCGGACACAGAAAGATACTGGCTGCCATCGTGCTGTGGTGGTCAGCATTCACGGCCTTTACGGGCTTGGCTGGAGGACTGGCTTCGCTGCTGGTCATCCGCTTTATGTTCGGCATTGGTGAGGCTGGATCGTCGCCTTGTTCGACGGGTGTTATCAGCCGATGGTTTGAGAAAGGAGAAGTGGGCAAGGCCCAGGGTTACGTGTGGGCTGCCAGTCGTATGGGAGGCGCCTTGACGCCCTTTGTGGTGATACCCGTGATGATGTGGGTGGGATGGCGCGCAGCCTTCTATCTGCTGGGAGCACTGGGTGTGATATGGGCCGTAGTGTGGTACGCTTATTATAAGGAAAAGGGAACAGTGAAAAGTGAAAAATTTGCTACCGCTGTTTCTGAGGATGATGGCCGCGCGGCAGCAAATTTTTCACTTTTCACTTATACTTCTTCCCTTAACTTCTGGCTGATTTGCGGCATGTACTTCTTCTATGCCTTTGGCTCGTGGTTCTTCTTCTCATGGTTCCCCACATTTATGGAGTTGGGACGCGGATTTGACAAGACGGAGCTGACGTATGCGGTGGCTGTGCCTTTCGTCATGAGCATGATAGGCAACATAGCCGGTGGGCACTTGACGGACAAGTTGACGAACCGTTATGGCATCAAGGTGGGACGTAAGGCCTTGGGTTCCACGTCGTTAGCGGTATCAGCCGTGTGCATGTTCCTGGCAGCCTTCATCCCAGGCAAGATGGCGGTATTCGTATTCCTGTCGTTGTGCTTTGGCATCTTCGACCTGATGCTGCCCTCGGCATGGGCATTGTGCATTGACTTGGGCAAGCACCAAGCAGGAACGCTGAGCGGAGCCATGAATACAGCAGGTAACATAGGAGGCTTCTGCTGTGGTATCTTGTTTGGCGAGCTGGTGCAGCAGTCGGGCAACTACAATCTGCCGCTCTACATGATAGCGGTGATGCTGATAGTGAGTGCGGTACTCTTCGCGTTTATCAATCCTGAGAAACCGATAATAAGTGAACAGTGAAACGCTTCGCTAGTGAATAGTGATAAGTGAAAATTAAAAGGTTAGGAAAACTCCTAACCTTTTAATTTATTATATACCTCGCTGAGCGATTGTTCATTACCCACATTCCCGGGGAAGATGATGTAGGGAAATTCTGGAGCCATGACGCAGGGTACACTGTTGATGATCTGACCCAAGACACGGGCGGACTTGATGCCCAGGCCCTTGGTAAGGATGTCGTGCGAGGTAATGCCTCCCTTGCCCACAAGATAAGCGGGGGTGAAGGGCAGGCGATAGACGATGTCGACGAGGAAGTCGCTGACCTGCTGGCCTAGGTGCTGGCGCTGGTTAGCATCGTCGAGACGGATTTCCTGACGAGAGGTGTAGACAACGGGCGTCAAGCCCATATCCACCACTTGCTGGATGGTGTCGAGCGTCTCGCTCATCAGCAAAGGTGCATCATCCAAGATGCGCTGCACGTCGACCTCAATGGCGCAGGTGCCCTCCTGTTGCAACAAGTGTTCCAATTGCTGGGTGGTTTTCTTAACGTGAGAACCCACGATGAAGCAGCCCACACCCGTTTGTTTTAGGATGGTGCGGTCGAGTAGGGGGATATCGGCAATTCCGCTGATGGCTTTGGGTAGTGACGAGGAAGAACGGATGACGATGGAAGATGTAAGAGGTAAGAGGGAAGATGTAAGATGTTGAGCAAAACGATAGAGCTCATCATACCCTTGGGCATTGACAATGATGTAATCGTCAGGGTTGGCACCTTTCTCTAGGATATAATCGTGAAGCACACTGGTGTGATAGGCAAAGACATTGTCGCGCGCAAACTCGGTCTCACTGATGGGAATGAGTCGTTCGCCATCCTTCATATAGTGCACACCATCGATGGTGACACGACCTGCCTCAATGAAGGCGGGGCAGAAAGGGGTCTTGGGGGCCACGGCGTAACCGTGGCTTACAAGACAGGAACGCATAACGTCCGTTTCGAGGGGGAAATGACCACGCAGACAGCTGTCGCTTCTGCTGACGATGATGAGGCGATAGCCATAGTCCTGGTTTACCTTGATGACCATCTCCATAGCCTCGCGCGTCACCTGCTCAGCATCCTCGCGCGTCATCGCGCGTGTGTTCGTTAATATATAGAAGAAGGGCTCAGTGTCCGCAAAACCCTTGCGCACGCTATCCTCGTCCCACTGGGTGATGAGCAGACAGCCATGAACGGTCTGAATGCCCGTAGGGTCGTCGTCAAGAACAACTAATTTGAATGTACCCCCTAAGTTAGGGGGTTGGGGGGCTGAACGACCCACTTGTATGTATTGTTGTTTCTTCATATCATTATAAATAATACCTTTTTGTTCAGACCCCTCCTACTCCCCTAACTTAGGGGAGAGGGGAAATGTGTTGCATCGCTCTTGCCTCATCAGGGGTGGCTGGTTCGCAACCCATCATGCGGATAAGGGCTACCAGTTTCTCTACCAATTCGGCATTGGTATGGGCACGTTTGCCAGGGGCATAATAGAAGCTATCCTCGAAACCTACGCGGACTGCTGAGGCGCCCATACCGATAGCACAAGCCAGGATAGAAAAGTCCTTCATGCTGTCGTGGGTGACACCCCATGAACAGCCAGGCTCCATGAGCGAGCAGAGCATAGCGAGATTGCGACCTGTGGCTGAGAGATTGCTCGAGTTGCCTGGACCTACGCAGAAATTATAGTGCAGGGGACGATGGATGACACCCTCGTCAGCCAGACGTGTGGCACACTCGACATGGCTCAAGTCGAAGAGCTCCATCTCAGGCACGGTGTTCGTCTCGTCGAGACGCTTTGCCCAATAGCGCAGGTCGGGCATGGTGTTGATATAGACCGTTTCGCCAAAGTTGACACTGCCCATATTCAGTGATGCCACCTCCACCTCAGGAACATCGAGCGACACACAGCGCTCAGCGAGCGTCAGTGTGGAGAGTCCACCCGTAGAGCCCTGAACAATCATGTCGGTCTCCTTGCGAATGAGTCCGATGGTCTGACGGAACACATCCAGTTCGAACGTAGGATTTCCCTGCAAGTCGCGCGTGTGCAGATGAACCTCGCAGGCTCCAGCCTTATAACAATTAATGGTGTCTTCCGCAATCTCCTCAGGAGTCAACGGGTTCTTACACTCGGCAGGAATCTCCTTGCCCACGTGGCAGACGGGTGCCACAGTCACAATAATCTTACGCATATACTATATTTTATTAATGTCCACATAGCCATGCATCACAGCATAGATGGTGAGGGCTGATACACTCTTCATGCCCAGTTTGTCCATGATGTTCTTGCGATGGGTGATAACGGTAGCTATACTGATGTTCAGGATGTCGGCAATCTCTTTGTTGGTATTGCCTTGAACGATGAATGACATCACCTCTATCTCACGATCCGTCAGAATCTTCTGCTCCAAGACCTTAGGCATCTTGGGCAAGTTCTTTCCCTTGGCATGGGCATGCTGCTGCAAGGCGAGAATGGCTTTGACCAGCATGTGTTCAGGTTGGTTGATATAGAGGCTGTGGAAATCGGACAACTGGCTGGCATCACTGAGCGAAAGGGTCAAGACGATGGTCTTATGTCTGCGCTCCAAAAAGAATGGTCTGTTGCGCAATACGATTTCCATGGATACGAAATAATGGAAATAGCTGTCGGGATTATTGCTGCATAACTCCGAATAAGAACCATAGGTGTCTACCGTCATGATAGGCACTACGTTCTGCAGAATCTGTTTTAGTCCTAACGTCGCCAGCGTATTGCTGTCAACAATGGCTATTTTGGGTCTTCCAGTTGCTTCCATGTCTGCAAAGGTACGAATAAGCGAGCAAAAAGCCAAATTTATTTGAGCATTTTCGAGTGTGAGTACCTAAGACTGAAAGTCAAAGGTACGAAAAAAAACGCATCTAAGTGGGCTTTTCTTGATTTATTTTCGTAAATTTGCAACATGAAAGCGAAACGGTTGTATATTCTTCTGCTTCTGTTATTAACGACTTTGGTAGCGTCAGCCCAGAAAGATTTCTTTCTCTTCAAAGCTGTACGTGCTCTGAAAAACTATGTCGACTCGTCTGTTGTCAAGACGGTGGACAGCAGTTATATCGTGGTTCCCAAGAAGCCTTGGCAACTGATACTGCGCCATAAGATAGACCGAATGGGGCTTAAGATGCATAGTGTAATGGATTCAGATGAAGAATACCTGAACTGGACACCATATGTTGGAACCAATGCTGCCAACAGTGTGGGCCTATGGTTTGGATACCGAGGCTACGGACTGGGCTATTCCGTCAATCTGAACAAACGCTCGGACACTTATTTTACGATAGGTGCCGTAGGAAGCAGTTTTGGTATTAACCTCCGACTGCGCACGTTTGGTATGACAGAATTCAATGGGGATATTTATCTATATTCCAAGATCCTTAATGAGGAAGTACTGAATGGCAACTACGATTTAGAAATTATAGAACCCATACGCGTCCACTCCCTCATTATTGATGGTTATTATATGTTCAACCACAAGCACTTCTCCTACGCTGCCGCTTACGACCAGTCTGCCGTCCAAGTGCGTTCAGCGGGTTCGTTGATGGTGGGAGCCATGTGGAATGCCATGAGTGTGCACTATAACAGCGATAAGAATGCTGCTCTGGTGAGTCTTATGCACGACGTGGGAGCCTTTAAGGTTCGTCAGGGCAGCATAGGTGCAGGCTATGCCTACAACTGGGTGCCTACGCGCGGATTGCTGATCAATGCCTTGTTCATGCCGATGCTCGCTTTGTATAATCGTCAGGTCGTCATCAAATATAAGACAGAATTTGACGACGAGGACGAGAACTATGATGCCATTTACGATGAAGAAGAGAAAACCAATTGGAGTCGTGTCACCTTGACTTTCAATGCGCGTGCTTCTGTTACCTACAACTGGAAACAGTTTTTCTTAAACGTCTATGGACAATGGAACACTCACAGCTATAAATATGGTTACGAAGGAGATGGACGCATTAGCGATTGGTACGTAAATACGTCTTTAGGACTTCGTTTATAAAAAGCTGCTGCTTTACTTGTTCATGAAGGACAGACGGATAGCCTGTTCGAACACCATCTTCGCCAAATCCTCGTTCTGAGGCATGCGCCCATTGATGGCATCGAACATCTGAACAAGTCCTGGAATACCTCTGCCAGTCTTCAGAATATGTACGAAGCACAGGTTCTGTAGACCTACAGTGCTGGCCAGGATGTCAATGTCCGTACTACCCAGTTGGAAAAGTGCCAACTGATAAGCATCGTCAAAATAGTTTGCCGTCATACGCTCAACGTCGCCCAACGTCTTGATGTTCAGTTGGCGCAACACGGTGAGGTAGGGTATGAAGGTGCTCTCTTGAATCTCTGCCTGCGTGATGGCTGCAATCTTGCGATTCAGTTTGTCGAACGGATGCATAGACACATACGAAAGGAACGTGTCGCCATCAAGTGCCACCTCTTCCAGTTGTCCGTTCAATACCAGGTTCTGCATTCTGCGACGATAGTCTGCTATCGAGTTACGGATACGACTGAACTCATCGTCAGCCAGTTCCATCATACCTGCCAATCGGCTCAGCATACGATGGTACTCCTTGGGTGTCTCGATTTCCGACTTATAACCAATGTCGTGCTGAATGGCTGACCAGACGTGCTGTAAGGCGGTACGCATCTGAATCTCAAAGCGGATGTCGTTCAGGTCAGGATATTCGGGGTCGTAGAAAACGGTCTTGGGAATACGACAGATGTAGTGTAGTGAGTTGTAACCAAAGCTGTCGACCTCATGCATCTTACGCTTGTCAACAGAATTGGGCCAGTCTATTTCCAACTTCGACTCAACAAAGGAAGCCACACGGTCCACATCCTCGTTATAATACATAATGATGCGACCTCCGAAAATGTCGGTAATATCTCTCAGCGTTCCATATTTCGAACCTTTTCGTTGCAGTTTTCCTGCCAGCGAAGCTTCTTCCTTGATGCGAAATTCCATAGAGGCTACAGTGAGTTCTCCTTCATGGATAATCTCAGCTGTCTTACTCTTCATCACTTCCATTAACCTCTTATAGAGAGGGAGCTGCTGGCGATATTCTTCCAGCAGCATCTCTCCATGTGGGTCAAGACCATAGTTTTCCATGAGCCTTGTCTTTACTCTTGTTTAATTTAATTCCAAACAGGTTATTTGATTTCAAACAGGTTGAAGAAACCTGTCATCATAAATACCTTTTTGATTTCGTCGTTAATGTTCTTGATAATTACTTTTCCACCCTTTGTGGAAGTCTCCTTGCGGAGGGTCAGGAACAAGCGGAGACCTGAGCTACTGATATACTCCAGATTGGTGCAATCCAGTATAATCTCTTTGTCTGCATTCTCCAGCAGAGGAGTGATGTCCTGTTGAGCCTTAACAGCAGCAGGGGTGTCCAGGCGTCCGTTGAAAATGGCAGTATAGCCACCATTCATCTCTTTAATTTCGATATTCATTTTTCTTACATGTTATTTTTAGTTTGATACATTCACCTAACCCAGTTTCTTGCGCAGGGTCAGCACGTTCTTGTTGCTTTCGCGCTTATAGTTGATGTCATCCATCAGTTGGCGCACCAAAAAGATGCCCAATCCGCCAATGGGGCGTTCCTCTGCAGAGAGGGTGGTGTCTGCATCTTCCTTGGTTGTTGGGTCAAAGGCTATGCCAGTATCCGTGATGACGAAAGTCATCCATTCCTGGTCAGCCGTCACCTCGATTTCCACGTCGCCTTTCTGACCATCGGGGTATGCGTAGTCCATCACATTGACTACAGCCTCCTCCATAGCCAGGTTCAGGCTCATGGTGAGCGACATGTCAAGACCCACCTCCTCAGCCACCAAGTCGATGAACTCGTTCAGCTGAGGGATGGTCTCTATATCGTTCGGCAGTACCAGTCTTTTCTTCATAGACTTTTATTACTTCACCAGGGCAGCACGAGCAGCGTCGA
>Ga0310695_10001875_pt1 | contig 46925 bp, 46 predicted proteins | sample RumenRJG_04DNA_FD_203882 | JGI IMG/M metagenome (GOLD analysis project Ga0310695, IMG submission 203882) | Bovine rumen microbial communities from Lethbridge, Alberta, Canada - RJG_04 (v2) (version 2) | ecosystem: Host-associated > Mammals > Digestive system > Stomach > Rumen | place: Canada... | reverse complement strand
CGGAATTTGCGATGGATTATAATATCGATGTGCTAGATAAAAAGAAATATGAAAATGCAATTGATATTAGTGAATTTATTCGTAATAAAAGTATTAAAGAGCTGGCACATAAGACATTTGAAAAGTTCAATGAAGTATACGAAGCTGGTACAATTGAGTGTGATGCTTATGATGAATTATTAAAACTTATAGATGAACTAAAAGAAAAAAATTATGTAGCATATTACTATTATTACGAAGGAATGATATATTTGTTTTACCATTGTATTTTAGTAAATTATCCAAAAAATAGAATTTTAAAAGCTTTTAAATATGAGAGAAACAATAAACTTAAATTTAGTATTAAACCAGAATACCTTTTTAAGATATTCGATGATGGTCCTGAAGATATGTTTGAAGAAATAGTTGCAGTGCTATTTGATGATTATAGTTCTGATAAAGAAGATGAGTATGAAAAATTCTATAAACAAATGATTCAAGAAATAAATACAGCAACATTGGTAAGATAAAAAAGAGACAATCAGAAATGATTGTCTCAGATCGTCGACAAAGTGGTTTCAGCAAGCAATTGCTGGAGCCATTTTGTTTTGAGCTTTTATGTTTTGAAGAAACATAAGGAGGAGTATGACGCATTATTATCTTTCGTCGATAAGGTACAATAAGTTGCGCAAATTCAAATAACGAGAAAGACACGGTTTACAGACTCTGGTAGAATGGAGTTACCACACAACATTCTGCGAAAGGAGAACTGTAAACCATGTCCGAAAAGATTGTACAGCTCAACGAGGAGGTAATCAAGGGACAAATCAAGGAACTGGTCCGCGGCAGCGTCGAGGAGCCACTGAACGAGTTGCTGGAGAAGGAAGCCGAACAGCTGACCCAGGCGGCCAGGTACGAACGCAGTGACCGGGCCATGGGATATGAGGAACCATGGGACGACAGGAATAAGGATTGATCTGCTGAAGGTGTGTAAGATGGGCTTCTGCCTTAGGGTGGCAGCTCTTATTGTTGTGTGGATGATAATAATATGGTATGATTCCTTATATAGTAAGGCGTTGAAAAGATGATTCATATGAAAGGAAAATATATAAATGAATACGCCAAAGAATTCCGTCATATATAAAAAAGCATTAACGTTTTTACTGGTAATGTCATTGCTGATCTCAGCATTGCCTGTTCATGGAGAAGGGGAAATATCAGAAACTGTTAATGAAATGGCAATTACAGAAGTAGAAGATGAACAAGAAATAGTTCAAGGCACTTATGATGATTTTGTGAATGATGTTAATGGCTATGTAGAGAAACTAAAAAAATTGTCAAAAAAAAATGAGCGCTTATTTTCGCGTTTGAATGAGGTATATGTCAACTTAAATTATCGGGAATTTGCTGCTGTTCGAAAAGAATTAGCTAATGATTCATTAATAATCAATAATAACTGGCATTCCTCTTTAATTTCCACATATTTTTTTGCGGAATTTGCGATGGATTATAATATCGATGTGCTAGATAAAAAGAAATATGAAAATGCAATTGATATTAGTGAATTTATTCGTAATAAAAGTATTAAAGAGCTGGCACATAAGACATTTGAAAAGTTTATTGAAGTATACGAAGCTGGTACAATTGAGTGTGATGCTTATGATGAATTATTAAAACTTATAGATGAACTAAAAGAAAAAAATTATGTAGCATATTACTATTATTACGAAGGAATGACGTATTTATTTTACCATTGTATTTTAGTAAATTATCCAAAAAATAGAATTTTAAAAGCTTTTAAATATGAGAGAAGCAATAAACTTAAATTTAGTATTAAATCAGAATACCTTTTTAAGATATTCGATGATGGTCCTGAAGATATGTTTGAAGAAATAGTTGCAGTGCTATTTGATGATTATAGTCCTAATAAAGAAGATGAGTATGAAAAATTCTATAAACAAATGATTCAAGAAATAAATACAGCAACATTGGTAAGATAAAAAAGAGACAATCAGAAATGGTTGTCTCAGATCGTTGACAAAGTGGTTTCAGCAAGCAATTGCTGGAGCCATTTTGTTTTGAGCGATAAGGTACAATAAGTTGCGCAAATTCATGATGAGGCTTTGTAGTTAATCTGCAAAGCTTTTATGTTTTGAAGAAACATAAGGAGTAGCATGACGCATTATTATCTTTCGTCCTGGACTGTGGATGTTCCCCATGACGAGCATACGGTGATCCGGAAGGGGAAGACTGTCGAGTATGAACTGGAACGTGTTTATTCTCCGGAAACGAAGGATACAAGGGTCAAAAGATGTGTGATCGGGAAGATTGATCCGTCCAACCGGTTCAGAATGTACCCGAATGAAAACTACTTCAGGCTGTTTCCGGAAAACAGTGTGCCGGAGCAGGTCCGGGATGCTTTCCTGCGCAAATGTGAGTTTTCCCGGGAAAAGGAAAAAGTCAAAAAGGATCCGGATGCAATGGCGCAGATGGTTGCGGAGGGAATGAAAATGCTGATGAAAGAAAACAGAAAGAATGGAGAGAACAGAGAAGAAGTAAGTGTGGCTGAAAAGAACCTGACAGATTTTATGATCGTCCGGGAGATGTTCGACAAGTTGTATTATTATATGGATATGCTTGCAGAGAAAAATCCGAACGGTGTTGTGAATGCCTTTAAAGTCCGGAAGATCAATGAGGTGCTGGAAGAATTCCGGGCATATGTTCAGGACGGGGAGATGAAGAAATACCTTCAGCTTCTGGAAGAACCTGTGGAAGAAACAGATGAAAACGGGAATAAGATGCTGACAGGGATGACTTACAGCGATGCGATGGTACTCCTGAAATGGTATAAGAGCATGCCGGGCTGAATATCGTAAACACTCGAACACTGCACACTGGACACTCGTTCCGGAAAGATCATTTGCTCCTCCTGCTGCAGCCGGAAGGGCAACGCAAATTGACGCACCTGTGCTTCCATTGTAAAATATGGAGACGTCTGACCGTATACAAAAAGGAGGATGGACCGTGAATCACGGAGGGTATGTGTGGGGTTCCGGAGATCCATCCGAATGGCTTGACTTTTCCGCGAACCTGAGGCCGGAAGGACCGGCGGAATGGGTTCGGGAGAGCCTGCGGGAAGCGCTTGGAAAGGTTCGGTACTATCCGGATCCGGAGATGAAGCAGGCCCGCAGGGGAATCGCCCTGTTCCTGGGCGTTCCGGAGGAATGCGTACTGCCGGTATCCGGCGGAATGGCGGCGATCGATCTGGCCCTGCAGCTGGACCGGGGCCGCGTTTACACGGTGCCCCCGACATTCGGTGAGTACGCCGCACGCGCGGCGGTTCACGGGCGGGAAAGCGCCGTATGGGAAGGAAAGTGCGAACCGGGCGACACGCTGGTGATCTGCAATCCCAACAATCCGACGGGAAAAGTCCGGACGCGGGAGGAAATGCGGTCGCTGCGGGAAACGCTGAAAGCGGGCGGCGGAAAGCTGGCCGTGGACGAGGCGTTCATCGAGTTCTGCCCGGAATACAGCCTGCGCGGGGAGCCTGGTCCGGAACTTGTCATCCTGGGCTCCTTTACCAAGATCCTGGGCATTCCCGGCGTGCGGCTCGGCTATCTCTGCGCGGCGCCGGAAACCATAGACCGGCTGCGGCGGATAACGCTGCCCTGGACGCCGGACGCCGTGGCGGCGGAAATCGCGACGGCGCTTCCCGATCACCGGGAGCAGATTGCTTCCGACCGGGAAATGAACCGACAAAGAAGAAGCCGGTTCGGCGAACAGCTGCGGAAGCTGGGCGCGGAAGTGTATCCTTCGCAAAGCAATTTCCTGCTGGCGGATTTCGGCCGGGACATGACGGCCGCGGCAGAGAAACTGAAGGAAAAGAAGATCCTGGTCCGCACCTGCGGGTCCTTCGGACTGCCGGGAAGCTTCTGGCGGCTGGCGGTGAAAACAGAGGAAGAAAACACACGGCTGATTGCCGGACTGGAGGAAATACTGCATGTATGGTAAATGCCTGATGATCCAGGGAACCGCGTCTTCCGTCGGGAAGAGCGTGCTTTGCAGCGCGTTTCTCAGGATCCTGAAGCAGGACGGATGGAAAGCCGCCCCCTTCAAGGCGCAGAACATGTCCCTGAACTCCTTTGTGACGAAGCAGGGACTGGAAATGGGCAGGGCTCAGGTGACCCAGGCCCAGGCCGCGGGCATGGAACCGGACGCGCGGATGAATCCGGTGCTGCTCAAACCCACCAGCGACCGACGCAGCCAGGTGATTGTGGAAGGAAAAGCCATCGGCACCATGACGGCGATGGAATACCATGAATACAAACCCGCGCTCCGCAGAAGAATCAAGGAAATCTATGATTCGCTGGAGGCGGAAAACGATTATGTGATTATCGAGGGTGCGGGAAGCCCGGCGGAGATCAACCTGCGGGAAGGGGATATCGTCAACATGAGCATGGCGGAGGCGGCCGACGCCCCCGTGATCCTGGTGGGAGATATCGACCTGGGCGGTGTATTCGCCTCCCTGCTGGGAACGGTGATGCTGCTGACGGAGGAGGAGCGGAAACGCGTCCGGGGCATAATCATCAACAAGTTCCGGGGCGACGTCAAAATCCTGGAACCGGGCCTTCGCATGCTGGAGGACCGGATCCATATCCCCGTGATCGGCGTTGTGCCGTGGATGGATGTGGAGCTGGAGGATGAGGACAGCGTGACGGAACGCTTCCGCCGGCAGAGCGGCGAGGGCGATATTGACGTGGCGGTGGTCAAACTGCGCCACATCTCCAATTTCACCGATTTCCAGTCCCTGGCGCTGCAGCCGGGATGCCGGCTGCGCTACGCGGAAACGGCAAAGGACCTGGAGAAAGCGGACCTGATCGTCCTGCCCGGAACCAAGAATACCATCGATGACCTGATCGACCTGCGCAACCGCGGGATGGACCAGGCCGTGATCCGGCATGCCCGCCGCGGCGGCATGGTGTTCGGCATCTGCGGCGGATACCAGATGCTCGGCAGCCGGCTGCGGGACCCGGAACATACAGAGTCCGGCGTGCCGGAAACCTCGGGACTGGGACTGCTGGATATGGACGTGGTTTTTGAAAAGGAAAAGCAGACAACCCAGGCAGTGGGCACGGTGGCGTGTACGACAGGCTGGCTGGCAAAATACAACGGCACCGCCCTGGACGGCTATGAAATCCATGCGGGACAGAGCACCTTCGGAAAGGATGCGCATTCCTGGCTGCGGACTGAAAACGGAACGGATGGCGTCATGAACGCCGGCGGAAATGTGCTGGGCAGCTATCTGCACGGCGTATTTGACGACGGACAGATGTTTGCGGCGCTGGCTTCCCGGATCCGTGAAGCGCGGGGAGAAACCGGAAAGGACAGCGCGCCGGTCAGCTTTGAAGCTTTCCGGGAGAAAGAGTTTGACCGGATTGCCTCCATCGTCCGGAGCAGCGTGGACATGGAAGCGGTGTACCGGATCCTGCGCGGGGAGGACAGAGGATGAGGCTGGGTATCGCGGCGCTGATCGCCGGTTATGTCCTGGACCTGCTGCTGGGGGATCCGGAATGGCTTTACCATCCGGTCCGGCTGATCGGAAAGTATATCTCCTTCGCGGAAAAACGCCTCCGGAAACGAGGCGGAAACCTGCGCAGGAGCGCGCTGATCCTGACGGGTTCCACCACCCTGCTGACGATGGCGGCGGCCGTGCTGATCCTGTTGCTGCTGCAGCTGGCGGGACGCGTCCCGCTGTTCATCGGTATGGCGCTGATGGACTGGATGGGCATTGCCGTAACCTGCATGGCAAAGGAAGCCCGGGACGTGGGAAAAGCCCTGAAAAAGGGCATTGAGCCGGCCCGGAAACAGGTGGCCCGCATTGTGGGCAGGGACACCGGAAACCTGAGTGAAGAGGAGATCATCAAGGCCACGGTGGAAACCGTGGCGGAGAATACCACAGACGGGGTGATTTCCCCCATCCTGTACGCCCTGATCGGCGGACCGGTGCTGCTGTGGGGATACAAGGCGGTGAACACGCTGGACTCCATGGTGGGGTATATGGATGAGAAATACCGGGACATCGGCTGGAGCAGCGCGAAGCTGGACGATCTCCTGAACTATCTTCCGGCCCGGCTGACGGCGCTGCTGATGACCTGCGCGGCCTTCCTGACCGGGTTGGACGGGAAGAACGCCTGGCGGATCGTCCGCCGGGATCACGCCAATCACAAAAGCCCCAACAGCGCCTGGAGCGAAGCCGCGGCGGCAGGCGCCCTGCATATCCGGCTGGGCGGTACGCATCTGTACTTCGGAAAACCGGTGGAAAAGCCGACCATCGGGGACGCGGACCGGCCGGCGGAGGAAGCGGATATCCGGCGGGTGAACCTGCTTCTGTACGGGACGAGCTTCCTGATGATGCTGATTGCGGCGGCGACCGGACTGATTGGATAGGAGAATGAGAGATGGAAAAGGTTCCGAACAGCGACCGTTTTTTCCAGAACCGGGAATGCCGGTATTTTCCCTGCCACACGGGGGTTCCGGAAGAGGAATTCAACTGCCTGTTCTGTTACTGCCCCCTGTATACGCTCGGCCGGAAATGCGGCGGGAACTATGTGTATACGGAGAAGAACATCAAGAGCTGTAAGGACTGCACTTTCCCGCACCGAAGGGAAAACTACGACAAGGTGACAGGACGGTTCAAAGAGATCGCGGAGGTTGTCCGGATGACGGACGGAGAGATGAAATGAACGTTCAGGAGAAAGCCCGCAGACGCTGGGACAATGTGGCAAAACCGCTGCATTCGCTTGGACTGCTGGAGGATCTGATTGTCCGGATTGCCGGCGTTCAGGAAACGGAAAACGTGAACATTGACCGCCGGTGCGCGGTGGTTTTCTGCGGGGACCACGGGGTGGTGCGGCAGGGCGTCAGCCAGACGGACAGCAGCGTGACGGCCCTGGTGGCTGAAGCGATCGCGGAGGGAACAGGCAACATCAACCTGATGGCGGACGCGGCGGATACGGATGTGCTGGCGGTGGACATGGGCATGCTGACGCCTGTGCCCGGGGTCCGGGACCGGCATGCCGGGCGGGGAACCGCGGACATGACAGAAGGCCCGGCAATGACCCGGGCCCAGGCGGAGCAGGCGATCCGGGCCGGCATGGAGCAGATGAAGGAACTCCGGGACCGGGGATACCGGATTGCGGTGATCGGTGAAATGGGCATCGGCAATACCACGGCGGCGAGCGCGGTTTCCGCGGTGCTGCTGGGACGGGAACCGGAAGAAGTGACAGGCCGGGGCGCGGGGCTTTCCGACGCCGGACTGGAGCGGAAAATCAACGCGATCCGGAAAGCGATCCGGGTCAACAGGCCGGACGCGGAGGACCCGGTGGACGTGCTGGCCAAGGTGGGCGGCTTTGAACTGGCCGGGATGGCAGGTGCGTTCCTGGGCGGACTGGAATACCATATTCCGACGATTCCGGACGGCATGATTCCGGCGGCGTCCGCCCTGATTGCCGCCCGGATCAATCCCGGTGTGATCCAGTCCATCCTGCCCGGAACGGTGAGCAAAGAACCGGCGGACCGGCTGATCCTGGAAGCCCTCGGCATGGAACCGGTGATCCACGCGCAGACCGCCCTGGGAGAGGGAACCGGCGGCATCCTGCTGCTGCCGCTGCTGGATATGGCGCTGCGGGTATACAACGGCCCGCATACCTTCAGCAGCCTGGGCATGGACGCCTATACGCCGCAGGAGGGAAAACAATGATCGTACTGGTAACCGGCGGCAGCGGCTGCGGAAAATCCACCTGGGCGGAAAAACTGGTGCAGACCCTGCCGATGGAAAAACGGGTTTATGTGGCCACCATGCAGGTTTATGACCGGGAATCGGAACTGCGGGTGGAACGGCACAGGAAACAGCGGGCGGACAAAGGGTTCCGGACCGTTGAATGCGAAAAGGACCTGGCGAACGCGCCGATTGAGGACGGAAGCATTGTGCTGCTGGAGGACCTGGTAAACCTGACCGCCAATGAAATGTTTGACGGGGGCGATCCGGCACGGATTGTTCCCGCAATCCGGAACCTGGCAGCACGGTGCAGCCACCTGGTGATGGTAACCAACGACCTGTTTTCGGACGGGATGGAGTATTCCCCGTCCGTGCAGGAATACCTGCGGTGCCTGGCGGAAATCAACCGGCAGGCCGCGGAAATGGCCGACTGCGCAGTGGAAGTGGTTTATTCCATCCCCGTCGCGCTGAAAGGAGAACTGCCATGCGTATGATCCGATCCCTGCTGATCGCGTTTTCCACCTATTCCCGGATTCCGGTCCCCCAGGTGGAATGGACGGAGGAGAACCGGCGGTACAGCATGTGTTTTTTCCCGCTGGTGGGACTGGTGACCGGTCTCGTACTGTGGGGCTGGCTGGCGCTGTGCGATCACTTCGGCTTTCACCTGCTGCTCCGGGGCGCGGGAGCGGCCCTGATCCCGCTGGCGGTAACCGGCGGAATCCATATGGACGGTTTTATGGATACCGTGGACGCGCGGGCTTCCTGGCAGCCGGCGGAAAAACGGCTGGAGATTCTGAAGGACAGCCATACCGGCGCTTTTGCGGTGATGGCCTGCGCGGGATACCTGCTGCTTTCAGCGGCACTGTACAGCGAGGCGGACGCGGCGGCCGGCCTGCGGCTTGTGGGCGTCTTCATCCTGTCCAGGGCGCTGAGCGCCTGGGCACTGGCGGTTCTGAAGGGGGCCAGGCAGGACGGCATGCTGGATGATTTCTCCCGGGTGACGCGGATCCGGATGGTATCCGTCAGCGGCTGCGTATACGCGCTGGCCTGCCTGTTGCTGTGGGGACTGACGGGAGGCTGGACGGCCCTGCTTTGCGCCGGAACGGCAGTCCTGTGCTTCATGGGATACAGGCGGATGGCTTACCGGCAGTTCGGCGGCGTGACGGGAGACCTGGCGGGATGGTTCCTGCAGGTGACCGAGCTGGCACTGACTGCGGTGATTGTGATCGGAGGGAAACTGCTTTGAAGCTTTATATCGGCGGGGCATACCAGGGACAGGAAGAACTGGCCCGGCAGGAAAATCCGGAGGGCGTCTTTTTTCCCGATTTTCACGAGACGGTCCGCGAAGCGGTGCTGAAGAACGGCCGGGAGGCGCGGACCTTTGCGGAGGAATTCTGCCTGGAACATCCGGAGGCGGTGGTCATTGCCAATGAGGTGGGCGCGGGCGTGGTGCCCCTGGCCGCGGAAGACCGGGCCTTCCGGGAGGCCGCCGGCAGGGCGCTGTGCGTGATCGCCGGCAGGGCGGAACAGGTCACGCGCTGCGTGTGCGGAATCGGGGTGCGGATCAAATGAGCTGGATCCTGATCCGACACGGCATGACGCAGGGAAACCTGGAGAAAAGGTATGTGGGCTGCCGGACGGACGAACCGCTGTGCGCCGAGGGAATCGCGCGGCTGAAACAGGGCGTGTATCCGGAAGTCCGGAAGGTCTATGCCAGCCCCATGAAACGGTGCACGGAGACCGCCGCCATCCTGTATCCCACAATAAAAGCCGAAATCATTCCGGATTTCCGGGAATGTGATTTCGGCGAATTTGAATATAAAAACTATGAAGAACTGAACGGACGGGCGGATTACCAGGCCTGGATCGATTCCGGCGGCGAGCTGCCTTTTCCCGGAGGAGAAAGCAGGGCGTCCTTCGCGGCGCGAAGCCTGGCGGCGTTCCGGTCCCTCCTGCCCGGAGCGGACGGGGAGGACTGCGCGCTGATTGTCCACGGGGGCACCGTCATGGCGATCATGGAAGCCATGGCCCGGCCCAAGGGAAACTACTACGATTTCCAGGTCAAAAACGGCTGCGGATACATCCTGCAGGAGGACGGATCATACACCGGCATCGGCCTGTGAAGGATCCTGCCACTGGGACAGCATTTCCTGCATCCAGGCGTATACATCCATCCCGTAAACCTGCTTCAGGTTTTCCGGGGTCATAACATCGGCAATCAGCCCCTGCGACACGGTTTTCCCGTGATCCAGCAGGATGGCGTGCGTTCCGTAGCGCCGGGCCAGGCTCAGGTCATGAACCACGGACAGGACGGCCCGGCCGGGCTGTTCCAGCCATTCCTGAATGAGCGAGAAAATGTGCTGCTGATACTTCAGGTCCAGGTGGTTGGCGGGTTCATCCAGAATCAGCACCTGCGGATTCTGGGCGAAGACCTGGGCGAGGAAGACGCGCTGCATTTCTCCGCCGGACAGCGTCAGCATACTGGCGTGCCGGAGGCCGGTGAGCCCTGTGATTTCCAGCGCTTTCTCCACCGCTTCCTTACCGTCATCGTCCCGGTTGGAAAAGAGGCCGGATTTGTAGGCATAGCGGCCCAGACCCACAACTTCCTCTACAGTGTAGGCATAGCCTACATTGTTTTTTTGCGCCAGGACGCCGATTTTCTGCGCCAGGCTGGCGGCCTTCAGCGTACGGATATCCCGGCCCTGCCACCGGACGGAACCGGTATAGGGCGTGCCCTGGGCGATGGTTTCGATCAGGGTGGATTTGCCGGCGCCGTTGGGCCCGGCCAGCATGAGCCACTGCCCTTCCTTCAGGTCAAAGGAAAGATCCTCGACAACCGTGAAGCTGCCGTAACGGACGGTGATGTGTTCTCCCTGCAGCATGACCGTCACCTGGCCTTTCTCGTCTTGTTGAATATGATGACAAACGCGACTGCGCCGACCATGGAGGTGACCACGCCGATGGACAGTTCAATGGGACTGAGCAGGGTGCGGGCGACCAGGTCTGCCAGAAGCAGGAAAATAGCGCCGGAAAACAGGGAAGCCGGCAGCAGGCGCTTGTGATTCGGCCCGACCAGCATCCGGGCAATATGTGGCATCACCAGGCCGACGAAGCTGACCGTGCCGGAAATGGACACGCAAACGCCGATGAGTACGGAGACGGTAATCATGATGATCAGCTTCACCCGCTTCACGTTCACGCCGATGTGCCGCGCGTTGTCTTCGCTGATGGCAAAGGCGTTCAGCTCCGGACTGAAGCGGAACAGGATTCCGCCGCACAGGAGAAGCGCCAGGAACAGCAGCTTGACCTGGTCATAGTTGACCCCGGAGAAGGAACCGAGGGTCCAGTAGCTCAGGGAGCGGGTATGGTCACTGCAGAAGGTGATGAGCAGCGAGATAATGCTGGATATGAACATGGTAAAGATGACGCCGATCAGGATGATGCTGCTGGTGCTCAGGGACCGGTCCAGGGCGTAAGCCAGGGAAAGAATCAGGATCAGGGACCCGAAGGCAAAAACCATGGCCATGATCATGGTGCCGCCGTAGGCGGAACCGGGGATGGTGAATCCGATGACAATGGCAATGATGGCGCCCAGGGCGGCCCCGGAGGAAACGCCCATGGTGGAACCGTCCGCCAGGGGATTGCGCAGCAGCCCCTGCATGGCGGCGCCGCATATGGATAAAGACGCCCCGGCCAGCGTGACGCACAGCACGCGGGGCAGTCGGACATTCAGTATGATGTTTTTGGCGATGTTCTGGGGAATCGGCAGACCCCAGACAGCGTTCCATACCGCTGTGACGGTATCGGAAAAAGTGATCCTGACGCTGCCGACGCAGATGCACAGCACCATGGTCAGGAACAGCGCCGCCGACAGGAACAGATAGGTAACGGGCGAAAATCGCTCCCGCAGGAGCAGCCGTGATTTCTGCATAGCAACCTCATCAGAAGGAAAGGGGAACCGGAACCGGGCCGGTTCCCCCGGAATCAGTCGGATTAAGCAGCCGGGACTTCCGCGGCTTCATCACCGTAGACAAAGTCATACAGCGCGATGACAGCGTCCTTCAGGCGCGGGCCGGGACGGGTCATAATGCTGGTTTCATCATAATAGATATTCTTTTCCTTGATGGCGGTGATGTCTCCCCAGCCGTCACGGGCAGAAATCTCATCGATGCCTTCGGTACCCATACCGTTCATCAGGATGATGTAATCCGGATTGCGCTCGATAACCTGTTCATCGCTGATCATCAGCCAGGGATCCGCCTGGTCGCCGAAGATATTTTTCAGCCCGCAGATTTCAGCCAGTTCATGGGTGAAACTGGAGCTGCCGCAGGAGTACAGATACGGAGGCGGAGAAATCTCAAAATAGACGCTCTTCTCATTGCCTTCGGTCTTCGCCCTGATTTCATCACAGGTAGCCTGGATGTCGGCAATCAGCGCTTCCGCGTTCTCATCCTTGCCCATGAGCGCGCCGATCATGCGGATGGCGGTGTAGATGCTGGCGATGTCGGAGGTGGTGCTGATGACCACTTTCACACCGTTTTCCTCCAGCTGCTTTACCTGATCCTCGGACTGGCTCATGTCATTCATCAGCACAACCTGGGGTTCCAGGGCCAGGATTTCTTCAATGTTGGTTTCCTTGCCGGACTGCACCATGGGCAGGCTGGTGATGGAAGCGGGGTAATTGCAATACTGTCCGATTCCTACCAGGGCGTCCTCACAGCCGATCGCGCACAGGATTTCGCAGTCGGAAGGCTGCAGGGCCACAATGCGGGTGGCAGGCTCCGTCAGGGTGATTTCACGGCCGTACATATCCGTCACCGTGATCCCGACGTCCCCGGCGTCCTCCGCCAGCACCGTTGCCGCACTGAGAACCATCAGCAGGGCAAGAAAAAGAGAAACAAGTTTCCTGGACATATAAGTCCCTCCTCAAAAATGATCAGATGAATCAGCAAGGGGAGGTTCCTGCAAAAAAACAAGGACGTTCCCCTTTGAGGAACGCCAAGCGAAACAAAGCCTTTACGCGGGCTTTTTCGCTAGCAGATCCCGTTACCCAGGGGATTACAGTGATTCACGGTGTAAACAAGTCTCCCGGCTTGGCTTCATCCTCCGGCACACCTTCCCGCCCTGCGGCAGTGGTTTCATCGTGCCTTGTCAGCTTCACGGTTACTGGGTTAGCCCGGAAATTCCATCCGATTCCTATGGTATCCGCCCCAAAGAGGCGGATATCGCGCATCGCTGCGCAGATACACCGGCTATTCATCTGTCCGGATTATTATATATGCCGGAAAATCCAACGTCAATTTGTTCCCGTCCCTTTCTGAAAATAAAAATGTGAAGACAGGGAACTTTCCGGTGAAGAGAACGTATATAGTAGTGAGGCCGGAAAAAAAGGCCGGAAGAGAGGATGAAGAATCATGAAAAAGATGTTGGCTGTTCTGTGCACGCTGCTGATGATGATTTCCGCTGCCTGTGCGGAAACCGGACCCTTGTCTGGCGGATGGACGCCCAGCGCCGATCCTGCCGTAACGGAGGAACTCCGGGCACTGTTTGAAAAGGGAACGGAGACGCTGACCGGAGCCGGATACAATCCGGTGGCCTACCTGGGTTCCCAGGTGGTGGCAGGGAAAAATCACGCGTTTCTCTGCCAGAGGGTGACCGCCTATCCCGGCATGGAAACGGAGCCTGCCTACGCGATCGTCTACCTGTACGAGGATCTGCAGGGCAATGTGTCCATCCTGAACATCGCGGATTTTGACATCGGCGCGCTGTGCACCTACGGCGCGGCGGAATAAGCCGGAAACCGAAAAAGCCCGGAGCGGAAGCAATCCGTTCCGGGCTTTTCCGTACGCTTCAGACAGCGGAGGTTCTCCGCTCGCTGCGGCGGATCCGGTTGATATGACGCTCAAAATCCCCGCCGCTGATCAGCTCCGCCAGCACATACTGCTCAAAGGTGGGAACAGTGCAGCTGTAAAAGCCGACGCGCTCCTCAAAGACCGGGATCAGGGCGAGGGGAAGCACCATGTATCCGACGCGGAAGGAAGGGGATACCGTGCGGGAAAAGGTGTTCAGATAGATGACATTCTGACGGGCGGTACCCGCAAAGAGGGTTTCTTCCGGCTTGCGGAGGAGGGAAAACTCCGATTCATAGTCGTCCTCCACAATATACCGGTCCGGTTCCGACGCCCAGCGCAGGTATTCTCCGCGCTTGGAAGCGGTGGCGGTGACCCCGCTGGGGAAGCTGCGGAAGGGAGTGATATGCAGTACGGAGGCCTTTGTGGACCGGAGCGCCTCGGAAAGAATGCCGTCCTTTCCCAGCGGACAGAAGTCCACCTGCACATTGCGGGAGCGGTAAACCTGCTCGATCTTCTGATAGGAGGGGGCTTCAATGCCGTAGATCCTGCCGCTCCCCAGCAGCTCCACCACCAGGCCGTAAAGGTATTCCGCACCGGCGCCGATGACAATCTGGTCCGGCTGGACGCGGATGCCCCGGTTGCGGGCAAGATAACGGCACAGCGCTTCCCGCAGGAGAACACAGCCGGTATTGGGGGAACGAACCATGATCTCCTCCCCGTATTCCGTCAGCACCCGGCGCATCACGCGGGCCAGGGCGGGAAAAGGATAGGTATCCCGGTCCGGAGCGGGCGGAGCGGAAACAATCCGGTGCTCCGCAGCGGCGGGGGGCAGGGTGAAACCGTCCGTTTCCCGGTAGACGACATAGCAGCCGCTGCGGGGACGGGACTCGGCGTAGCCTTCTTCACACAGCAGCTCGATGCTGTGTTCCGCAGTGATGGCGCTGACCCCCCGGTCCCGGGAAAGGACGCGGCGGGAGGGAAGCCGGCTTCCGTAAGGCCGGACGCCGGAAATGATTTCTTCCCGCAGGGATTCGTAGAGGCTCAGATAAGCCGGTTTTCTCTGTTTCATCTGGTCTTATAAAATTCTCCGTTTCTGGCACTTTTCATATGGCCAAGTGAAGCATATACTCCTTTGCATCCAAAGTCAAGGTTCTGAAAGGGGTTATTGTTATGAGCAATGCAGCTGGGGGAAAAAACAGCAACGCGCTGATTACCAGGATTGTGTTTGCCGGCGTCATGGCCGCGATTATCTGTGTGATTACCACATTCCGGATTCCACTTGGACAGAGCAAGGTCCATTTTGCCAACTCCATGTGCCTGCTGAGCGGGCTTCTGCTGGGACCGGTCTGGGGCGGCACGGCCGCCGGACTCGGCTCCGCGATCTATGACGTGCTGCTGGGCGGATACAGCTTCTTTGACGCGCTGATCACCTTCGTGAGCAAGTTCGCGATGGCCTGGGTGACCGGCATCCTGTACCAGAAGTGGGTGCTGAGCCGGGAAGAAAAAAGCTGGAAGGAAAATCTCCTTCCGCTGATTGTGTCCTGCGTGCTGGGCGCGCTGACCTATGTGGCGCTGTATATGCTGAAGACGTGGCTGTTCAAACTGTATGTGGAGCCGGTGCCCGTGGACACGATTCCCGGAATCATGGTGGCGAAGCTGATTCCTTCCCTGATCAACGCGGCCTTCGCGGTGGTGACGGCGCCGATCTTCTTCCACGCGGTGCGTCCGGCCCTCAAGGCCGGCGGCATCCTGAAGCTGCTTGAGAAAAAAGCGTGAAAAACAGTTCAGCGCTTGAAACCTGTGAATGTAGCCTGGGCAATATCCTTGCCCAGGTCATCTTTTATGCTGATGACATAGACGCAGGAGGTCCGGCCGTCCTTCAGGCAGGTGGCGACGGAAATCAGACGGGTGCCTTTGGAAGCGTTGAGGAAATTCAGGCTGACCTGCTGGGCCACCGTGGGCCGGTGGACGTTGTTGGAAGCGGCGGCGAAGGTGAAATCCGCCAGGGCCAGAATGGCGCCGCCCATCAGGCCGCCCTCGGCATTAAGATGGCGTTCGGTGATCTGCATGCTGCAGACCGCGCTGCCTTCCGGGAGCGCGTCCAGGGACATGCTGTTGGACATGGCAAAGATGTCTTTTCTGAAGAATTCGCGGGCTTCCGTGAGCGTCTGAAAAACAGCCATAATATAAACTCCTTCCCGTTCAGAATCAGGCGTTCTGAACGGATACATTGATTCCTAAAGAACGGAGACGGTCCCAGTAATCCGGGAAGCTTTTGCGCACTGCTTCGGCACCGCGGATCTCTCCGCCGGTGCGGGCGCACAGCAGGGATAAGGCCATGGCGATCCGGTGATCGTTGTGGCTGTCGAGCGGTTCGGACGGAGCATGGGGAACGCCTGCGGGAACGGTGATCCGATTCTCCTCCACGTTCAGGATGACGCCGAACTTCGCCATTTCCGCGGCCATGACATTTCCCCGGTCGCTTTCCTTGAAGCGGAGACGGCGGGTGCCGGTAAAGACGGCACCGTGACAGAGGGCGGCGGTGACAAAAAGCACGGGCGCCAGATCCGGACAGTCGGTCAGATCCAGTTCCGCGGGGCCTTTCGCCAGCAGCGGGAAAAAGTCCCGGTAGACCCGGTCTCCCTGCAGGCTGTCCGGGCGCAGGCCGGTAACCGTGACGCTGCCGCCGGCACAGTTGAAGGCCTCAAAGAAAGCGGCGTTGGAATAATCGCCTTCCACGACGGTTTCCCCGGCATGGAAGCGGGAGTTGCCGGGAATCTCCAGCGTATATTCATCAGACCAGGAAACCGGGACGCCGGCGTCCCGAAGGGCCTGAAGGGTGAGATCCAGATAGGAACGGCTTTCCACCGGGGGCAGGAGCCGGATCCGGCTGTTTCCGGGAAGCAGCGGCAGCGCGAAGAGCAGGCCGGAGATAAACTGGCTGGAAATGCTTCCGGAAACCGTATATTCCCCGGCAGTCAGGCAGCCCTGCACCCGGAGACCGCCTTCGGCGTGTTCCAGCAGCAGCCCCTGATCCCGGCAGAGATCCTCATAGACAGAAAGGGGCCGGGACAGCAGGGTTTCGCTGCCTTCCAGGCGCATGGCCTGTCCGGAGAGCAGGCACAGGGGAATCATGAAACGCAGGGTGCTCCCGGATTCCCGGCAGCGCAGGACAGCGGAAGCGGCTTTCCGGGGATTGCAGCCCCGGACGCGGATGGCATTTCCTTCCCAGGTGAGGGAAGCACCGAGGGCTGTCAGGCAGTCCGCTGTGGCGAGGATGTCCTGGCTCGGATCCACGCCGCGCACCAGGCTTTTCCCTTCCGCAAGGGCGGCACAGATCAGCAGGCGGTGCGCCATGGACTTGGAAGGCGGCGCCGCCACGGAACCCCGGGCAGTACCGGGCTGGATCACAACATTCATTGATTTACTCCCGCAAGAAAATCCATGGCTTCGAGATAGCCGTCAAAGCCATGGCCTTTGATTGTTTTGACGCAGGCCGCGCGGATATAGCTGACCTTCCGGAATTCATCCCGGGCGTCCGGATCGGAGATATGGACTTCCACCGCGGGAATGCCCACCGCTTTCAGCGCGTCCAGAATGGCGACGCTGGTGTGAGTATAGGCACCGGGATTGATGACGATGCCGTCCGCCTTGCCGTAGGCCTGCTGGATGGCGTCCACCAGGTCTCCCTCGTGGTTGGACTGATACAGAGAAACTTCAACGCCGATCTCCGCCGCATGGGCTTCAATGAGCCGGCAAAGGTCCGCATAGGTGGCCTTGCCGTAGATCTCCGGTTCACGGATTCCCAGCATGTTGAGGTTCGGACCGTTAATGACAAGAATGTTCATGAAAACACCAACCCGCAGATAATAATGAAAAATGAAAAATGAAGAATGAAGAATGAATGGTTAATGCTGAAGGAGATTTTGCGCGGTGTCTTCGGGGGTGCCGGAGACGGGGATGATTTCATCCGCGGCGGCCCGGTAAATGGGTTCCCGCACCTGATACAGCTGCTTCATTTTCGCGGCAGTGTCAGCCAGCGGACGGTCATCCGTCGGCACCAGGCTGTCCGGATCCCGGTCCAGCCAGAACAGACGCCCGTTCTGCCGGAGCAGGGTGACATTTTCCGGACGCAGAACCGCACCGCCGCCGGTGGAAATGATCTGTCCGCCCTGCAGGGAAAGCTCCCGGATGATTTCAGTTTCCAGATTCCGGAAGGCGGTTTCCCCGTCCTCCAGGAAGATATCGGGAATGGATTTCCCGGCTTTTTCAACGATGAGCTGATCGGTATCCGCCAGGGGCTTGCCGGTGATCCGGGTCAGGACGCTGCCGACAGCGGATTTGCCGCTTCCGGGCATGCCGATGAGGACCAGGTTTTCCTTCCGGCGAAGAATCCGGTCATAAATTTCGTCCGTCAGGCTTTCCGGATAGATCCTGTCCAGAAACAGCTCAGAGGCACGAACCGCCTGGGCAACCAGCATGTACAGGCCGCCTTCCGCGGGGATACCGCGGGAGCGGGCGTCCAGCACCAGGCGGCTGCGCAGGGGATTGTAGATCGCGTCCGCCACCCCCTCCAGCCGGGTAAACGGTTCCAGGGGAATGGGCTGCTCCGCCGGATGGGGGAACATGCCGCAGGGCGTGGTATTCAGGATGATTTCCGCGTCTGCGTGACGGAACAGGGCATCCTCATAGGAAAGGCTGCCTTCCCGGGCAGTGCGGCTGACCCGGTATATTTCCCGGGCACCGAGCTGCTGCGCGGCGTAGGCCGCGGTGCGGGAAGTGCCGCCGGTGCCGAGAACCAGCACTTTTTTACCGGACAGATCCAGGCCGATGCGGCGGATGAGCCGGGTCAGACCGTACAGGTCCGTGTTATAACCGGTCAGTTTCCCGTTCCGGCTGACAACGGTGTTGACCGCGCCGATGGCACGGGCGGTTTTATCGATTTCATCCAGAAAGGGAATGACAGCCTGCTTGTAGGGAATGGTGACATTGATTCCCCTGAACTGCCGCGCCGTCATGAAGGCGGGCAGTTCCTCCGGCGTCAGTTCCTTCAGTTCATAGGCATAGCCGCCGATTTCCCCGTGGATTTCCCGGGAAAAACTGTGAGGCAGGTGCTCGCCGATGCAGCCGTATTCTAATTCATAATTCATAATTCACAATTCATAATGACAAATGGTTCAGGATAAGGAAAAAGAGATACAAAGGTTATTTTTCAGGAGCCAGCCAGTCGGTGCCGTAGCGGAGGACCAGCAGGTCGCAGAGGGCGAGGGCCGTTACGCTGTCTACAACTACCCTGGCACGGTGGACAATGGCCGGATCGTGACGGCCTTTGATGGTGAGGGTGGTTTCCTCTCCGGCGGAGGGATCAACAGTCTGCTGTTCCTGCGCGATGGAGGGCGTAGGTTTGACCGCGCAGCGGAAGATGACCGGCATTCCGTTGGTAATGCCGCCGTTGACGCCGCCGTTACGGTTGGTGGTCGTATAAGGCTTTCCGGCCTTCATCCGGATGGGATCATTGGCCCGGCTGCCGGTCATGTCCGCAAGGGCAAAGCCGTCGCCGAATTCCACGCCCTTGACAGCAGGAACGGAAAAGAGCGCGTGGGAAAGCACGCTTTCCACGGTATCGAACCAGGGCTCGCCGACACCCGCGGGCAGTCCGGTGACCGCCGTTTCCAGGATGCCGCCGACGCTGTCGCACTGCGCGGCCGCTTTTTCCACCGCTTCACGCATGGCCTGGCCCCGGGCTTCATCCAGCACCGCAAAGGGCAGGCTGTTCAGACGGGGCAGATCCGCGGAAAGATCCGTAAAGGGCACGTCGTCAATGCCGGCACAGCGGGCAATATGGGTACCGATGAGGACGCCTTTCTGCCGCAGCGCCGCGATGGCGATGGCGCCGGCCGCCACCAGCGCGGCGGTGATCCGCCCGCTGAAATGTCCGCCGCCGCGGTAGTCTTCATATCCGTGATACTTGGCCCAGGCCGTCAGGTCCGCGTGACCGGGACGGGCGGGACCGCGCTGATAATCCCCGCTGCGGGTATCCGCGTTGGGAATCAGGATTGCCACGGGGGTGCCGGTGGTCCGGCCGTTGAAAACGCCGCTGACGATGCGGAAGGCATCCGCTTCCTGCCGGGCGGTGGAGATGCGGCCCGCAGGGCGGCGGAGCGTCAGCTGGGACGCAATCCAGTCCTCATCCACGGGAATACCGGGTGCGAGGCCGTCGATGACCGCGCCGATTTCCGCTCCGTGGCTTTCGCCGAAGAGGGTGACGGTGAGGGAAGTGCCAAAGGTGTTTTTCATGATAACCCCACAAAGTTAATGCAGAATGCAGAATTTAGAATTCATAATTCACAATTCATAATTCATAATTATAGTAACTGTATTCGCCGGAGAATCGTTGCTGACTGGAGAGATTAAGAGAAAAAGTATTCTGTGTAAAGCTGACGGAGTTCTTCCGGGGTGAGTTCCTTTTCTGTATAGGTACCGGCTGTTTCCACGAAGATGGAGCGGATTTTACCGGCATACTGCTTTTTGTCATGAATGACCGCCTGCATCACCTGATCCGGATCAGCGGCACAGGCGACGGGCAGGCCGAGCTTTTCCAGCACCGGGAGCAGACGGGCGCGTACGGAGGCGGAGCACATGGGCAGCATGCCGAGGGATACGCATTCGCCGTGAAGCATTCCGTTCTTTGAACCGACACTTTCGATTCCGTGACCGAGGGTATGGCCGAAGTTCAGAACGCGGCGCAGACCCTGCTCCTTTTCATCTTCCTCCACCACTTTCTTTTTGAGGTGCAGGGCGTCGGAAATGATCCGGATCAGCCCGGGAGAAGGCTTTCCGGAAGCCAGGGAATTCAGTTCCGCTTCAAAATCAAGGGCTTCAAAGCGGGCAAAAGCTTCCTGATCAAAACAGAGCGCCATTTTCACCGCCTCGGCCAGGCCGTTGGCGATCTGGCGGCGGGGCAGGGTGGAAAGGGTGGCAGGATCCACCAGGACGCAGCGCGGCTGATAAAATGCGCCGACCACGTTCTTGATTCCATCCAGGTCGATGGCGGTTTTGCCGCCGATGGAGGAGTCCACCTGGGAAAGGACGGTGGTGGGAATGTTGTAGAAATCAATGCCGCGCATATAGCAGGCCGCGGCGAAACCGGACAGATCGCCGACCACGCCGCCGCCGACGGCAGCCACGCAGTCCCCGCGGCCCATGCCCAGGGCCAGCATGCGGCGGAGCAGCAGGCGGTAATTGTCAAAGCTCTTGCTGGATTCCCCTTCGGGAATCCGGACCACCTCCGCAGCCAGGGCGGATGCGGCAACGGTATCCGCATAGGATTCGGGCACACCGGAGTCCGTGACCACCAGAACCTTCCGGTTCAGGTTCAGCAGGGAACCCGCGTTGCTCAGACAGCCGGGTTCCAGCACGATATCATAACTGTGTTCACCAAGAGACAGGGTGATCGTTTCGCGGTTCATCGGTATCCCTCCCTGACGGAAACAATATACCCCGGGGCCGGGGATGTCAATGTTTCTTCAGGAATCCAACGGTTTTCCTTCTGTTTTTCGAACTGTGCGGACTGATTTGCTTTTTTCATCATATCATGAGATAATAAATGGCGAAAAACAGACAAACGTCTGTGGTGAAGGTGAATTGCGATGCTGAAGATCGGGCAGTTTACAGATACATTTCTGCCGATTGTGGACGGCGTGGGCCGGGTGGTCCAGGCCTATTCAGAGACGCTGTGCAAAATGGGGCACCAGGTGACCGTGGTGGCCCCGATGTATGATACAGGCTTTCAGGGCGGATTCCCTTACCAGCTGGTGGAATATGTGGGCAGCAGTGTGCCGGGCCTGAAACAGTACAAGGTCGGGGAAGCTGTGCTGGACGCGCATTACCGGCACCGGATCCGGATGATTGATCTGGATGTGATTCACGCGCACAGCCCCTTTACCGCGGGATCGGAAGCGCTGCGACTGGCCTCGGTCAGGAAACTCCCGCTGGTAGCCACTTTTCATTCCAAATACTATGACGATTTCCTCAAGGCAACCCGTTCGGAGTCCATCGCCAAGATGGGCGTCAAGCTGGTTGTGAGCTTTTACAACCGCTGCGACGAGGTCTGGGCCGTGGGCAAAAACACGGCGGACGTCCTGCGGGAATACGGCTACGAAGGCGAGATTCAGGTGATGCCCAACGGCGCCACCCTGCGCACGGTTTCCCCCAGCGACGTGGAGCAGGTGAACCGCAGGTGGAACCTGGGAGAGGATCCGCTGATTCTTTTCGTCGGCCAGATGGACTGGAAGAAGAATATCCTGACCGTCCTGGAAGCCTGCGCGGAAATGAAAAAGGCGGGCATGACCTACCGGCTGCTGCTGGCAGGCCAGGGCATGGACATGAACGCCATCGGCCAGAAGATCCATGACCTGAACATCCAGGACCGGGCGGAGCAGATCGGCCATATCACAGACGCAAGCCTGCTGGACGCCCTGTATGCCAGGGCTTCGCTGTTCGCGTTCCCCTCCCTGTATGACGCGGCCCCCATGGTAGTGCGGGAAGCGGCCGTGATGGGAACGCCTTCGGTCATGGTGCGGGGCAGCACCGCGGCGGAGATTATCCGCCACGGGGAGAACGGCCTGCTGTGCGACAACGATCCGAAAGACCTGGCCAGGGTGATGACGGAAGCGCTGAAGGATCCGGAAAAGCTGGAGCTGATCGGCGAAAAAGCAAAAGAAACCATTCCGGTACCCTGGGACAAGGTGCTGGAAACTGCGGTGGAACGTTACGAGCGGCTGGTGGCCCTCGGAAAAGAAGGAAAACTGAAGGATAAACGGAAAAGAGTGCTTTAAAAGCCGTGAATCAAAAGCCGGGCAGACCGGGGGAAATCCCCGCGGCATGCCCGGCTTTTTTCCTGTATATTATTCAGCGCCGATGATTTCAATCTGCAGATTGTCCGGACCGGTAAAGCGAAGCAACCGCAGCCCGGTGCTGGGATCCCGGCGGTAGTCGCCCGTCCGGATCCCGTTCATTTCCAGACGGGAACGCACGGCGGACAGGCGGGTGGCGAAGATTGTCAGGTACTGGGTTTCCGGAATGGGCTGGGATGGGGAACAGAAGACCTGAACCTGGACTTTGCCCATTTCAAAGAGGAAAACCACATCCCCGGATTCCCGCCGGTCGATCTGCTGACGAAGACGGAAACCGAGCTGCCGGACAAAGAAATCACGGACGGCCTCCTCATCCGAACCCATCAGGGTGGTGCGGAAGGCCTGGGCTTTCCGGGTGTAAGGGAAGAGCGTCCTGCGCCGGGCGTGGTGCCTCCACGCGCGGTACTGCCGGAGTTCCTTTCTCCAGCCGGGATGGGTGACCACATAGCCGACGGCAATGTAGAGCAGCTGGCCGATCAGCCCGCCGAGGGTGTTTGAAATAATATCGTCGAAGTCATACATGCCGCGGCGGGAAATCAGCTGCAGGTTTTCCACGATGAAGCTGAGCAGCAGGCAGAAGGCCACAGGACGGATCCGGACCCGGGAACGGAACCAGCGGAAAACATAGGGGAGCAGATAGCCGACCGGGAGGAAGAGCATCACGTTCAGGTAGAACTGGGAAATGTCCTCCGGCCGGACAATGGAGATCTGCGAAAAGGCGGAGGCAATGCCCTCCGTAAACAGGGTGCGGAACCAGCCGGAGAAACCGGTGGGCGTGGAGAACGCGTTCTTCAGGTCTTCCAGCGGCGCAACATGAACCGTATAATACGCGGTGGCCGCCCGGGAAAAGAATACAAGCCAGGCAAAGAGCACAAAATACAGCAGCAGGCCGAGGGTCAGCAGCCGCTGGCGGAGCCGCAGCAGCCGGTCGGCATTCGGGTTCTCGCTCAGTCCGCCTTCCAGGTTCAGCCGGAGGCGGCGGCAGATCCGCCGGTCGGCCCAGGGCAGCAGGAAAACCACAACCGCGACGAGGAAGGTGATCAGAACATTGATCTTGATACTGTTAAAATCCATCAGCGCGTCTCCTTTTCAGGGGGAAGCAGGGATTTGACCCGGTAATTCCGCGGATCGTCCGCCGGCAGGCCGCTCAGGTAGGAATTGTTGCCGATGAGCGCTGATACGCTTTCCAGGGTGCCTTCGTCGTACTGAAGCAGGCGGAAGGCGGCAGTGATCAGCTGCACCGCGAACTGCCGGGCTTTTTCCCGCAGTTCCGGAAAACTGTCGGAGAAGGACAGGGAGGGATCAAACGGATGCTTCCAGACCCGGTGCTCCGTGTTTTCCGGGTCCGCGGAAAGGAACTGGGATTCCGAATAAGCCATGGAGCAAAGCACATCCCGCTTTGTCAGCCGGGCCAGGCGCGCCGCCAGACCGCGGGGGTTTTCCAGGAAACGGTAGCACAGCCGGTACCGGCGGCAGGAACGGTTCAGCACCTTCCAGCAGTTTTTCCAGCCGTAGACTTCTTCAAAAACGGCATCCAGATCCGGACGCAGGCTTTCCGGCAGGCGAACCAGGGGATAATAATGCTTTGTGACCGGATGCTTTTCAGCCCCATAGCCGCCGCGGCGGATTTCAAAAGCATCCAGGGCGTGCTCCAGGCTCATGTGACTGCGGGGGAAAACCCGCTCCTCCGCGGTGACATAAATAATGTAGGGATGGGCAATGCTGTCCAGCGCGTAATGGCAGAGGAAACCGGAAAGATAGGAAAACATTTCCCGCCGGGCGCCGGAATTCCCGGCCTGCCGGAGCAGGGAAGACAGAAAAAGGCCGGGCTTTCCGGTATGCATGCGCCGGCCTCGCCCTTCCCGGCGGTGCCAGGGCTTATACATGAACCAGGGATCCGGACCGAAGAGCGCAAAGGTATAAGGATCGGGAAGCAGATATTCCCGGATTTCCTCCGGCAGGGAGGCCAGGACTTCGCGGCCGAAGGCCGCGTGAACCGCAACATCAGGCATCGTTCTCACCTGTACTTTCTGGGTGCAAATTACCCATCAAGTATAACATTTTTTCGTTCAGACCGACAAGTTATTTGCCGGGAACGCATTTGTGATATATAATCAGACTGATCACATCCGGGCACAGCGCCGGGGAAAAGCCTTCAAACGAAGGAGGAGTAATAGATGAAACATGGTTTGAGAAGCCTTACAGCGGTGCTGATGGCTATACTGATGCTGATATGCCTTTATCCTGTAAAGTCCGTTTTCGCGGAGAACACGGCGGAAACGACGCAGGCGGCGGAGCAGACCGCAAAGCCCAAAATGAGCGCAGCGGAGCTCCAGGCGCAGGGGATTCTGTCCGTCGGCGCGAAGGGCGATGAAGTGACGAGAGTGCAGCAGCGGCTGAAGGACCTGGGATACCTGGACGGCAAGGTGGACGGCCAGTACGGCGGCGGCACCAAGCGGGCCGTGATCGCCTTCCAGCGGGCAAACGGCCTGACCACGGACGGTGTGGCAGGGCAGGAAACACAGGACAGACTGTTTGCGGAGGACGCGATTGCCGCTCCGGACGACAGCCCTGTGGATGTGCTGACGGGCGACGTTCCGATCCTGGTGAACAAGGACCATCCGGTTCCGGGCGGAGAGTTCTTTAACCCGGCGGATCTGGTACAGCTGAACAAGGAACTGAGCAGCAAGCTGGTCACCATCAAATACAAGAAGACCCGGGGCGTAAAGGCCGCCGTGGACGCGCTGAAGGAAATGCTGGAAGCGGCGAAGGAAGACGGGATCGGCAAATGGCAGATCAGCGCGGGCTACCGGACCTGGGATGACCAGGTGAGTATGCTGAACTCCAAGGTCCGCAGCTACCAGAAGAGCCATAAGGACTGGAGCAGCTCCAAAGCGCGGCGGGCCGCCCTGCGGACCGTGGCGGAACCGGGATACAGCGAGCATCACCTGGGGCTGGCCTTTGACATCAACAAGAAGGGGGCCTCCACCTTCAAGGGAACCAAGCAGAGTGAGTGGCTGAACGAACACTGCTGGGAATACGGATTTATCATCCGTTATACGGAGGAAAAGGAAAAGATCACCGGGTTCGAAGCGGAACCGTGGCATATCCGTTATGTGGGGATCGAGCATGCCCTGTACATGAGGGATCATGACCTGTGCCTGGAGGAATACATCCAGGGCCTGGAGGACGGAAGCATCGTGAATCCCGCAACCCGGGACAGCTCAGCGGGGACAGCCGATACCGCAGTTGATACCGAAACAGATCCGGGTGAATCCTCGGAGGAACCTGCCGAGGTAACGGAAGAACCGGCGGAAACGGACGAGGCAGCCTAAGACAGATAAGAGCAGGTGAAACAAATGCGTAAACGATTCGTGCCGGTCCTTATGCTGCTGGTGCTGCTCCTTCTGACCGGATGCTCCGGGAAGCAGGAGCCGGGCGGGGAGACCGCGTCGGTGGTGGTCGGCTTTTCCCAGCTGGGAGCGGAAAGCTCCTGGCGGATCGCGAACACGGTCAGCATGGAGCAGGCTGCCAAGGAAGCCGGCTACGGGCTGATGATGGAAAACGCGAACCAGAAGCAGGAAAAGCAGATTGACGCGATCCGCTCCTTTATTGCCTACCGGGTGGACGTAATCGTTTTCTCCCCGATTGTGGAAACCGGCTGGGACAATGTACTCTCCGAGGCGAAGCAGGCCGGGATTCCCGTGATCCTGATGGACCGGATGATTGAAACCCAGGACGACAGCCTGTATAAGGCTTATGTCGGCGCGGATTTTTACGCGGAGGGAGTCCGGGCAGGCGAATACCTGGTCCGGAAAGCGGACGCCCTGGGCGCGGAGCACCTGCGGATTGCCGAGATCTGCGGAACAACGGATTCCACCCCCATGCGGGACCGGCACCGGGGCTTTATGGACGTGATCGGGAAGGACGCGCGCTTCACGGTTATTGACAGCGTGGACGGCGATTTCCTCCAGTCCAAGGGCGAGGAATGCATGCGGGAACTGCTGGAGAAATACGGCGCGGACGGCATCGACGTGGTATACTCCCACAATGACGCCATGACGCTGGGCGCGCTGAACGTACTGGAAAAGACGGACGCAGCCGCGACAAAGAACATGATTATCATCACCGTGGACGGGGAAAAGGACGCGGTGGACGCCCTGAAAGCCGGCCGGATCAACTGCGTGGTGCAGTGTACGCCGCATCTGGGGCCTTCGGTCATGAAACTGGTCAGGGAGATGACAGCGGGAAAAGAACCTCCCAAGGTGTATCATCCGGAGGAAGGCGCGTTCAGCGACTTTGATGACCTGACGGATCCGGCGGTGGAGGGCTTCTGATGATGAAACGCAGCGGGATGACCAGCATTACCGCCCAGGTCCGCCGTTCAGTGTTTTCCATTGCCTTCCTGCTGGCGGTACCGGCGGTCATCGGCCTGGTGGTCATGATGCTTTATTCCAACCGGACACAGGCGATGATCCGGCGGATGGACACCATTGCCGGGATGAAACCGGCACTGGAAAGCACCATCGCGGAGAACCTGTTCTCCGTGGCCGCCGGCCGGACCAATTTTGAAGACAGCGGTGTGGAGGAGCTGATTGCGGGCACGGACCGTACGCTGGACCGGCTCCTGGCGGAAACCGAAGGCAAAGGACAGACACAGCTGACCATTGCCAGGAGGACAATGGCTACGCTGGAACAGTATGTGATGGCTGTGCGGGACGGCATGGAAGCCGGAACGCCCATCAGTACAATTGAAGAAATTGTGGACGAGGTCCGGGGTGTGGGGCGTCTGGTAGTGGCTATGCTGGACGCCTTTACTACGGAAGAAATATCAAATGCGACAGTGGCCAGCGGACGGCTGAGAACCGTTGTAATCACCGCGGCGCTGACGGAGGTCCTCCTGCTGCTGATCGCGTTCCTGCGGACGAGGCGGGAAACCAAAAAACTGACGGAATCCATTCATTCCTCCATTTATTCCCTGGAGGGAACGGTCCGACGGATTGCGGAAGGAAACTTCGGCGACCGGGTAAAGGGCATGAACGTGGAGGAACTGCGGGAACTGGGCGAACAAGTCAACCAGATGGCGGACCGGCTGGAGACCCTGATCGGGGAGATCCGCCGGAACCAGGATCACCTGGCGCGGGCGGAACTGCGCACGCTGCAGGCACAGATCAATCCGCATTTCCTGTATAATACGCTGGACGCGATTGTCTGGCAGGCTGAATCCGGCAAGGGAGAAGAAGTGGTTCACCTGACCCGGAACCTCAGCGACTTCTTCCGGATTTCCCTGTCCTCCGGCGCGGACTGGATCCCGGTCACCCAGGAACTGAAGCATGTCTCCGCTTACCTGAGTATCCAGAAGACCCGGTACCGGGATATCCTGGACTATGAAGTGGATCAGCCGGAAGGCATGGAAGAAATCTATATGCTCAAACTGCTGCTGCAGCCGCTGGTGGAGAATGCCCTGTATCACGGGATCAAAAACAAGCGGGGCGGCGGTATGATCCGGGTGAAGGTTCAGATGCAGAACCGGATCATGACCTTCACGGTGTCGGATACGGGCAAGGGGATGACCCCGGAGCAGCTGGAGGAAGTGGAAATGCTGCTGAAGGAAAACAAACCGACAGCCCAGCCGGCGCCTGAGCCGGGACATTCCGGCTTCGGCATGCGGAACGTGGACATGCGGATCCGCCTGTATTACGGAAAACAGACCGGCCTCCTGATCACGTCAGGCCAGGAGGGAACCGAGGTATCATTCAGTATTCCGATTCGCACAAGGGAGGAAATCGACCATGATGAAAGTCTTTCTCGTGGATGATGAAATTGCTATCCGGGAGAATCTCCGGAATTCCTTTCCATGGGAAGAGAAAGGCTATCAGCTGGTTGGTGAAGCGCCGGACGGTGAAATGGCCCTGCCGATGCTGCGGGACCTGAACGCGGATATCCTGCTGACCGATATCCGGATGCCTTTTATGGACGGAATCAAACTGTGCGAGGAAGTTCAGCGGACCATGCCCTGGGTGGAACGGATCATCCTTTCCGGCTACGACGACTTTACCTATGCCCGGAAGGCCATTTCCCTGGGCGTAAAGGAATACCTGCTTAAACCGGTGACCGCCGCGGAACTGGAGGCGGCGCTGAACCGGGTGAGCCGCCAGATTGAGGAAAAACGCCGGGACCGGGAAAACCTGACCGCGCTGCGGGAACGCCTGTCCTCCGGCAACCAGTTCCTGCGGGACAAGCTGCTGGCCTCCCTGTTTACCGACGAAGGAGACAGTGAGGACGACGAAGCCATGCTCCGGCAGATGCGGGAGCTGGGAGTCAACCTGAAGGCCGGCTGCTACGCGGTGATAGACATCGCCTTCCCCGCGGAGGGAGAGAAGCGGATTGCCTGCCGGAACGCGCTGACCTCCCTGGCGGAAATGAGCGGCGGCGGCGTTTATGTGTGCGGCGCGCCGAAGGGGGCCCGGGCACTGGTGCTGGGCGACAATCCGGAGGATACGGAGGAGAGGGCCTATTCCTTTGCCAACTCGGCCATGCACCTGCCGGAGCTGAGCCAGGAAAAGCGGCTGCTGATCTCCGTGGGAGAAACGGTAACGGATTTCCATGATATCCGCCAGTCCATGAAAGGCGCCCGGCACGCCCGGCACCTGCAGGGCCCGGAGGCCAACGAGGAGCGGCGGATCATCGGCGTCAACGAAACCAACAGCCAGCTGCAGCCCCTGTCTGAAACCGAACTGAGTCCCCTGTATGAACGGCTGCAGTACGCCTCCGAGGAAGAGGTGGAGCCGATCCTGACAGAGTATACCCGGTCCCTGGATCCCGCGCTGGCGCTGGGCTACCTGCGGGTGGCCGGCCTGCTGGCGGCGCGCAGGATTATCCAGGAGGGAGAAGGGGTTCCCAAAGAAGTCCTGTCCGACGATAAGGTGGAGGAAACTTTGCGGACTGAAGGAGAGGAAGGTTTCCGCCTGCTGTCTGAGCTGCTGCGCAAGGCCATCGCCTTCCGCAACCGGAACCGGGCGGGATACGGCGATCCGACCATCAGCCGGGCCCGGGCATACCTTTCCGAGCATTACGCGGATCCGAACCTGATGCTGCAGGACGTGGCCGGGGAGGTTCACCTGTCCCAGAGCCATTTCTCCACGGTTTTCGCCCAGGAAACGGGCCTGACCTTTACCCAGTACCTGACGGCACTGCGGATCGGCAAAGCGAAGGAACTGCTGGAGGCGACGGAGATGCGTTCCTCCCAGATCGCGCAGGAAGTGGGGTACAACGATTCCCATTATTTCAGCTATCTGTTCAAGAAAACCACGGGGATGACCCCCAGCGAGTACCGCCGGACGAACCGGACCGGAGAATAAAAAAACAAACTTCGGGAAAAGGATTTCGAACAGAAGCCGGATGCCGGAATGGCAGAAACGGAAAAAAACAAACCAAAACAATAATCCTCTGTATTTCAAATACAGGGGATTATTTTTATACTTTAACCAACATGGCAGGGATGCCAAAAATAGAAATGGAGGTTTTTACCCATGAAGAAACTGTTGGCTCTGGTTATCGCACTGGTGATGGTGCTGGCCGCTACTTCCGCTTTCGCGGACGGACTGCTGAAAATCGGTTATGTTCAGGTTGGACATGAATCTGACTGGCGTATGGCGAACACCCAGAACTACTATGATGTGTTCACTGAAGACGCGGGCTTCGAACTCGAACTGATCGACTGCGACAACGACCACGCTCTGCAGCTGGCCAAGGTTCGTGAGTTCGTTCAGAAGGACTTCGACTACATCGTTATCGACCCGATCCAGACCGCTGGCTGGGACGATGTTCTGAAGGAAGTCCAGGATGCCGGTATCCCCTGCATCATCGCTGACCGTTCCGTGGACGCTTCCCCTGATCTGTACACCACCGCTGTGGGTACCGACATGACCGCTGAAGGCGTGACCGCCGGTAAGTGGCTGGAAGAATACCTGGCCGGCAAGGCTGCCAAGATCCTGGTGATCGAAGGCTCCACCGGTTCCTCCGCTGCCATCGGCCGTGCCGAAGGCTTCAACCAGGTTGCTGCTGAGCATCCCGAATGGGAAATCCTGGCCAGCCAGGACGGCGACTTCACCCAGAACGGCGGACAGGCTGTCATGGAAGACTTCATCAAACGCTTCCCCGAGTTCGACGTGGTTGTGTGCCACAACGATAACGAAGCTTATGGCGCCATGGACGCTATGGACGCTGCCGGCATCAAGTACGGCGTTGGCGAAAAGATCATCATCTCCTTCGACGCCACCAAGGAAGGCCTGACCCGCACCCTGAACGGCCAGATCCTGTGCAACGTGGAATGCAACCCCATCCAGGCTGTTATCGTCATGAACGTTATCAACAAGCTGCAGGCCGGCGAAGAGGTTGAAAAGTTCACCCTGGTTCCCGACGAAGGCTTCTGCGCTCCCGGAATCGAAAGCTCTATCGTGACCGTGATGACCGACGAAGTGCTGGCTGCCCGCAAGTATTAATCAGTCAAACAGCAGCCGGTTCTGCGAAGAAACAAGAGACACTCAGCGGAAGGAACCGGAAGGTTCCTTCCGCCTTTGATGTTAAAACCGCCATTTCAAAAAACGAGTATACCAGGCCCTGCGGACGGTTGTACTGCCGCGGCAGGGATGATAAAATGAATAAAAAACAAAATCCGGAACAAACACGAGAAAGGGATAGCAGTCATGAGCAATGAAGTGATCCTCAGCATGCGCGGAATCTGCATGACCTTTCCGGGCGTAAAGGCACTGAGCAATGTGGACTTTACGCTCAGGAAGGGTGAGATTCACGCGCTGATGGGGGAAAACGGCGCGGGAAAATCCACCCTGATCAAGTGCCTGACGGGCGTCAACGACTTTGAAAAGGGCGAGATCTTCATGGGGCCGGAACAACGGCCCATCCGGAACCATTCCACCCTGGAAGCCCAGAAGAACGGGATTGCCACGGTGTACCAGGAGGTAAACCTCTGTCCCAACCTGAGCGTGGCGGAGAACCTGTTTATCGGCCGTGAACCGCTGACAAAGCTGGGCACCATCAACCACAAGGCGATGATGGCCCGGGCACGGGAACTGATGAAGAAACTGGACATCCAGGTGGACGTTACCCAGGCGCTGGAAAACTACTCCATTGCCCTGCAGCAGATGATCGCCATCGCCCGGGCAGTGGATATGGACAGCAAGGTGCTGATCCTGGACGAGCCGACCTCCTCCCTGGACGATAACGAAGTGGAAAAGCTGTTCAGGATGATGCGCTCCCTGCGGGAACAGGGCATCGGCATCATCTTCGTGACCCACTTCCTGGAGCAGGTGTACGCGGTCTGCGACCGGATTACCGTGCTGCGGAACGGCCAGCTGGTAGGCGAGTATGAAATCTCCGACCTGCCCCGGCTGAAGCTGGTGGCTGCCATGATGGGCAAGGACTTTGACGATCTGCAGTCCATCAAGTCCAAAGAGGATGAAGCGGTGTCCGACGAGGTGCTGATTGACGCGAAGGGATTGAGCCATGCGCGGAAGATCAAACCCTTTGACCTGGACATCCATAAGGGCGAAGTGATCGGCCTGACGGGCCTGCTGGGCAGCGGCCGGAGCGAACTGGCCCGATGCATCTATGGCGCGGACAAAGCCCAGACCGGTACCCTGAAGGTGAAGGGAAAAGAAACGAAAATCAACGCGCCGATTGACGCCATGAGGCTGGGCATGGGCCTGCTGCCGGATGACCGGAAGGCGGAAGGTATTGTGGAAGACCTGTCCGTCCGTGAAAACATCATGCTGGCCATGCAATCCCTGGCCGGAGTGGTCAAAAAGATCCCGATGGAAAAGCAGATGGAGATCACAAAGAAGTTCATTGATCTGCTGGACATCAAAACACCCAGCACTGAGACGCTGGTCAAGCAGCTGTCCGGCGGCAACCAGCAGAAGGTGATTATCGCCCGGTGGCTGGCTACGGATCCTGATTTCCTGATCCTGGACGAGCCCACCCGCGGTATCGACGTCGGTACGAAAACGGAGATCCAGAAGCTGGTGGTGGAACTGGCCCGGCAGGGAAAGAGCGTGATCTTTATTTCCTCCGAAATCGAGGAAATGCTGCGCACCTGTAACCGCCTGGAAGTGCTGCGCGACGGGGAAAAAGTGGGCGAACTGACCGAGAACCTGAACCAGGAATCGGTGATGAGAGTCATTGCCGGAGGTGAACGGAGTTGAAAAGAGTAATGGATTGGCTGAAAAAGGTTTCCAAGAAGCCGCTTTTCCTGCCGCTGTTCAGCGTTTTCCTGGTGCTGGTCATCAACGTGGTGTATGACGCGGTCCAGGGGAATTACATTTTCGAATTCTTCAAGTTTGAACTGAAGGAAGGCGCCCTGTACGGCCGGATCATCGATATTCTCAACCGCGGCAGCGAGGCGGCCATCCTGGCCATCGGCATGACGCTGGTGGTATCCGCTTCCGCCGGTACGGATATTTCCGTCGGTTCCGTGATGAGCCTGGCGGGCAGCCTGTGCTGCATGCTGCTGGCCGGCTTCGGCGTGACGCATGTACGGGAACTGAGCGAGCTGCAGACACCGATTTTTGTCGGCGTGATCGCCGGTATTGCCGTAGCGGGCCTGTGCGGTCTGTTTAACGGCTTCCTCGTGGCGAAGATGAAGATCCAGCCCATGGTGGCTACCCTGATCTTCTTTACGGCGGGCCGCGCCATCGGCCTGCTGCTGACGAACAACAAGATGGTTTACGTCCACCTGGACGAGTTCAAGGTGTTCGGCGGCAAACTGTGGATTTTCCCTACGCCGACGCTTATCGCCGCAGCCTGTATCCTGATCATGGCGCTGATCCTGAAAACCACCTCCCTGGGCATGTATGTGCAGTCGGTGGGTATCAATCCCAAGGCATCCCGGATCGCGGGCATCAACTCCGTGGCGATCATCCTGCTGTGCTACGTGATCTGCGGCCTGTTCTCCGGTGTGGCGGGCATTGTGGCTACATCCCGTATCTATTCGGCAGACTCCAACAATATCGGCCTGAACCTGGAACTGGACGCCATCCTGGCGGTAGCCCTGGGCGGCAACAGCCTGGGCGGCGGCCGGTTTAACCTGGCAGGCTCCGTAATCGGCGCCTACACCATCCAGGCCATTACAACGACCATGTACGCCCTGGGCGTCGCCAAGGCCCAGGCTCCCGTCTACAAGGCCATCATCGTGATCCTGATCGTGGTGGTGCAGTCCCCGGCGGTGAAAGCTTATTTCGCGCACCGCAAGGCACAGAAGGAAGGCAGCCTTGCTGCCGCGGGGAGGGTTTGAGCAAAATGGAAAAGACAGCGATCAAGACAAAGAAAAACCTCAACAGCCACACTATACTGCTGTGGATTACCGTAGGCCTGTTCATCCTGCTGTACGCGGCCGGATACTTCATGTACGGATTCGGCGAGAACGCGAAGGGCTTTGAAAAGCTTCAGAACTTCCTGGATATTTTCCGCACCAATGCGGCCCTGATCTGCATTGCCTGCGGCATGACCTGCGTGATGCTGACCGGCGGCATCGACATTTCCGTGGGTTCCCTGGTGGCCATGGACTGTATGATCCTTTCCGTGGGCATGGAAAACAGCGGGATTTCCCCCACGCTGCTGGTGCCTTTCGTCCTGCTGATCGGCATTGTATTCGGCGCTGTTCAGGGCTATCTGATCGGCTATCTGGGGATCCAGCCCTTCATCGTGACCATGGCGGGCATGTTCTTTGCCCGCGGCATGACGGCCATGATCTGCACGGACCAGGTGAACATCACCGCCCAGAACTGGTTCAAGGATCTGGCGGCGGTCAAGGTGTATATGCCCTTTGAACTGGGCGCGGTGGTGAACAAGCGGGGTGTGAAGATGGTCCCGTATGTGAACATTCCGGTGGTTATCGCGCTGGTGGTTGTGATCCTGGTATTCCTGATGCTGCGCTACACCCGGACGGGCCGCAGCATGTACGCGGTGGGCGGCAACCAGCAGAGCGCCGCTCTGATGGGCCTGAACACGAAACGGACCAAGATGATCACCTACATCCTGTCCTCCTTCCTGTGCTCCATCGGCGGCATCCTGTACTGCATGAACACCATGTGCGGAACCACCACCCAGGCGCTTGGCCTGGAAATGAAGGCCATCTCCTCCGCAGTTATCGGCGGTACGCTGCTGACCGGCGGCGTGGGCAATGTGTTCGGTTCCTTCGTCGGCGTGCTGATCAACGGTACGATCAACAGCCTGGTGAGCTTCAACGGAGAACTGACCCGGCTGGGCGGCACGGTGCCCAATGTGGTATCCGCCTTCCTGCTGTTCCTGTTCATCATGCTGCAGGCGGTATTCGCCAAGCTGCGGGAGAGGAAACAGTAAACAGCCTCATACAGCAAAAGGCCGTATCCGGAAATCCGGATACGGCCTTTTTACACGCTGTCTTTATTCATCCGCGAAAATGATATCATCCCGGAGCCGATAGAGGGTGGCCCCGCATTTTTTCCGGCAGAAGAAACCGACCCACTCGTCAATGGAAAGTTCGCAGTCATACATGACTTTTCCGTAGCGCAGGCCGTTGATCCGCTTGCCGCTCCGGTTGCTCTCCAGGGAACGGACAGTATCGGTTTCAGGATCGTAATCCGACATGAAAATGGCACTGTGGGCACCCTTGCCGCCGGAGTAATCGCCGGTCATCTGGAAATAATCGCCCTTCCGGGTCTGTTTCATGAATTCCCTGGCCAGTTCGATGTTCTCCGCTTTGGAAAGCTTTTTGTCATACAGGAACTGGGCGGCGACTTCAAAGGGGTTGCCGTCGGAAGCGGCAATGTCCTCCCAGCAGTAGCCGTAAGCATAGGGCCGGCATTTCTTTTCCGGCAGGTTGTTGGGAATCTTCAGCTCCACGTCCGGGAACTCCGCCATGCGGTAACTGCCGCGGGTCTGGCGGAAAAGATGAACGGTGAAGTTCTTGCAGACATAGATATCACCCTTGTAATGGGCCCGCTGAAGCTTGCCGTCGGCTTTGTCATAAAGCTCCTTGCCCAGAGCAATGATATCATTGATAAAGGCGTCCCGGGCAGTGCCAGGGGCGTCTTCATCAGCCGTAAAATCAGCGGTTGTATCTTCAGAAAGGAAATCCCCGTCCAGGGAAACCTCCTCCACTTCCTCTTCACCGCAAACCGCCGCAGGGAAAAGAAAGACCAGGAAGAGGAAAACCAGCAGGAATGAAACACTCCTGCGCAGGGTGAAAGACATCAGACAGTTTCTCCTTCGATCAGCTTACCGGTGACCGTAACCTGCTTCGGGATATGATTGTCCGGATACTCAATCGAGTCGATCAGCAGACTGAACACTTCCCTGGCAATCCGTTGTGTATCCTGGCAGTAGGTGGTCAGGCGGGGAGCGATCATCTGGCTCAACATGATGCCGTCGAAACCGACCAGGCTGATATCCTGCGGGACTTTGATCCCCTGGGCATCCAGCAGCCAGAGCGCTCCGAGGCAGCTGTAATCATCCGGACAAAGCACACAGGTGGGCTTTTCCTTCTGCTGCAGCAGTCCCTGAATAAATTTAACACAATCGGCAGGATTATGGAAGTGCCCTTCGCAGACATAATCCACAGGCACGCGGATGCCCAGCTCCGCGCAGATTTTGTAGAAGCCGGCAAGACGCTCACGGCTGACAGCGCCCTTTTCGCCCTGAATGAAGGCGATCCTGCGGTGACCGCGGGCATAAACATGACGGACGATCTGCTCCATGCTCTTCCGGTTGTCACTGGTGACGCAGTCCACGCCGTCGTAGACATGGTCCACGATGACGGTGGGGATACTGCTGGTGGCCAGACGGATGATGCCGGCGGATTCAAAATCGGCCTGCACAACGATGACACCGTCCAGACTGCGCTGCCGCGCATGCTCATAATAATTGCCCTCGGAGGAACCGCCCCGGCCGATGAAGGTGAGGTCATAGCCGTTGCGTTCCGCTTCCAGGCGCAGTTCATCAAAAAGAGAACTGAAATATTCATGATTCATCCGGTCTTCATAGATGATGCCGATGTTATTGGTTTTGCTGGTCTTCAGCACTTTGGCGGTCGTGTTCGGGTAGTAACCCATATCCTTGGCCGTCTGGACAATGAACGCGGTCCTCTCCCTGCTTTCGCTTGTTAATCCGTTCAGAGCCCGGGAAACCGTTGCAACCGATACACCGCACACCTCTGCTATGTCTTTCAGCCTGACCATGATCGAATGAATCCTCCCTCCGCAAAACGGAAATCGTTTGCTGTTTTTTCATCATTTTACAGCAGAATGTAACCAACGTCAACAGTTTTTGCAAAAATTACGTAACTGAATATGCGGAAGTGTCATGTAACAATTAATTTGCATAAAAAAAGAAGACCTCAGCGGAGGTCTTCCCTGCGAATAAACCGGGCCAGCGGCTGATAAATCAGCATGGCGATGATTTCTGTCACAACCAGTTCGGCCAGCATATACCAGCCATTATAGAGGAAGGAATACAGCCAGGGGCTGGTCATGGTCATATTCATGAAGGTTTCAGGCATCCATTCACCCCAGATCCAGACACCGGTCAGCAGATGGCAGGCAAAGCGCAGGACAAAGGTTACCGCGATGCCGACAGCCATACTTCCGCGGCTTTTTCCGATCACTTTATCAAAGACGCCGGAGAAACCGATGACGGTATAGGCAATAATATAGTCCAGCAGGATGATTCCAACCGCCATGATGAAACTGGTGGCATAGCCTACATTATCCAGACCGAGCAGCAGCTGGATGGCGCTGTAGACAAAAGCTGTGGGAATGCCCCACTTCCATCCCCAGCGGTGACTGATCAGGACAAGGGGAAGCATACTTGCAATGGTTACGCCTCCGCCGAAGGGAAGATCAATCTTCAGCAGGCTGAGCACAGTGCCCAGGGCGATCAGGACCGCGCTCTCGGTCAGTTTACGGGTCAGGTTCTTATTCATGTTTTTTCCTCCTTTTTCCGGTTCTGCGGACATAAGAAAATCCCCCATGTGCGGCAACATGCGGGAAGCGGTTTGGATTGGTGACGGCCGCTTCCCTACGGTAGGATTACCTACACAGGTTCCAAGGGTCGGGCGTTCGCCCTCTCAGCCGGAAACCGGCCCCCCCAGCGTCAATGTTCGCAACGGAACAGCGTCATTATATCACCCGGCATCTGTTTGTCAACAGACCCGGAGAGCTTTTCCGTATTGGAGTTCTTGACTTTTTGAACGGACGGCATTACCCTGTTCACCGGATCGGAAAGACAGAAACGGAATGCAGTTTATAACAAGAAAGTCATTTTTACGCGCAGAAACCGCGAAAGGAAGGAACAACCGGTGGCAAGATGCGTCATTGTCGGCGGAGCAGGGATTGGCTGCTATCAGCGGATCCGGGACAGCCTGAGGGAGGATGACTGGTTTGTCTACTGCGACGGCGGACTGAATCATCAGCGGGAGCTCGGCCGGAAACCGGATCTGATTGTCGGGGATTTTGATTCCCACGAAAGACCGGTTACCGACACGGAAACCATCGTGCTGCCCCGGGAAAAGGATGATACGGATACGGTGTACGCGGTGAAGGAAGCCATCCGGCGCGGATTCCGGGATTTTCTCCTGATCGGCGTCACAGGGGAAAGGTTTGACCATACCTTCGGCAACGTATCGCTGCTGCTGTACCTGGATTCCCAGGGGATTCCCGCCCGCATCCTGGACGATTACTCCGAGATGAGCATTGTGTCCCGGAAGGAAGCGGAAGTAAAGGGAGACTGTTCCTGGTTCTCCCTGCTGAACATCAGCGGCACCGCAAGGGGAATCACCATCCGGGGAGCAAAGTATCCGCTGGAGAACGGGGAAATTTCCTGCGAATACCAGTACGGTATCAGCAACGAAGTGCTTCCGGGAGAGACCGCCCGGATCTCCGTGCGGGAGGGAAGACTCTTGCTGGTACGGGTCTTCTGAAGAGCTGATTGTTTGTTTGCTGTTTTTTCAGGGGCGGACTCTTGACGGAGGCCAGGTTTTGTAATACGATTGCGGTGCAATGATGGAGATCCAGTAAGGGAACAGATATTCCGCACAGAGAGCTGCCGGGCGGTGTGAGGCAGCCGGGCCTGTTTACCTGAAATACTCTCCGGAGCTGTGATCTGAATCCCGTTCGGGTAGTAGGAAAACCGGGCGCGCCCGATACAGCGCAAAGGATATGAAAGTATCCGGAGGCCGGTTCCGTACGGAACGGCAAAAACGAGGTGGTACCGCGGAATAATTTCGCCCTCTGCGTCCGAAAGGACACAGAGGCTTTTTTATTGCACGGCACCGCAGAAAGAAGGAGTATTATGGCATTCGGTGATCTGGCTCTCAAACTTGGCATGCTGCTGGTTTTCTTCGGCGTCATGGTCTATGTGGGCTTCTACTGCAGGAAGCATTCCACGGACGTGAACGGCTTCGTGCTCGGCGGACGGAGCGTCGGCCCCTGGCTGACGGCTTTTGCCTACGGCACCTCCTATTTTTCCGCCGTTATCTTTGTCGGCTATGCCGGACAGTTCGGCTGGAAGTTTGGTATTGCCGCCACCTGGGTCGGTATCGGCAACGCCCTGATCGGTTCGCTGATGGCCTGGGTAATCCTCGGACGGCGCACCCGGATCATGACCCAGCATCTGTCCAGTGCGACGATGCCGGATTTCTTCGAGAAGCGCTTCTCCGCGACTTCCCTGAAGATTGCCGCTTCCATTATTATCTTTATCTTCATGATTCCCTATACCGCATCGCTGTATAACGGCCTGAGCCGGCTTTTCCGGATGGCGTTCAACATCGATTATTCCGTCTGCGTGATCGTGATGGCTGTACTGACCGCCATCTACGTGATTGTGGGCGGCTATATGGCGACGGCCGTGAATGACTTTATCCAGGGCATTATCATGCTGGTGGGTATTGTTGCGGTCATCGGAGCAGTGCTGGGCAGCAAGGGCGGCTTCATGGCCTCCCTGGAAGGCCTATCCGCGGCAAAGGATACCAGCGAAGGCTTCGCGAACGGCACCGTTCCGGGCATCTTCAATTCCTTCTTCGGACCGGATCCGCTGAGCCTGCTGGGCGTTGTGCTGCTCACCTCCCTGGGCACCTGGGGCCTGCCGCAGATGGTCGGCAAGTTCTACGCGATCAAGAGCGAGGGTTCCATTCATAAAGGAACCATCATTTCCACCTTCTTCGCGATCGTGGTCGCGGGCGGCTGCTACTTCCTGGGCGGCTTCGGACGCCTCTTCGCAGCGGAACTCGGCGCCGCGGAAGGCGGCAGCCCGGCGGGCGGATTCGACAACGTGATTCCGACCATGCTGCAGACGCTGTCTCCCTTCCTGATCGCCGTTGTGATCATCCTGGTGCTTTCCGCTTCCATGTCCACCCTGTCCTCCCTGGTGCTGACCTCCTCCTCCACGGTGACGCTGGACCTGCTCAAGGGACGCGTAATCAAGGACATGGATGAAAAGAAGCAGCTGCTGATCATGCGGGTGCTGATCGTAGTCTTCATCGTGATTTCCGCCGCACTGGCCATTGTGCAGGCCAATTCCAGCGTAGCTTTCATCGCACAGGCGATGGGCGTCAGCTGGGGCGCCATGGCGGGCGCTTTCCTGGCTCCCTTCCTCTACGGCCTGTACTGGAAGCGCACCACGAAGGTGGGCTGCTGGGCTTCCATGCTCTTCTCCTCCGTATTCATGATCATCGACATGCTGGCCAACCTGAAGGTGCTGAACATCAGCCTCGGGTTCCTGCAGTCCCCGATCAACGCGGGCGCCTTCTGCATGATCGCCGGCCTGATCCTTGTACCGCTGTTCAGCCTGATTTCCAGGGCGCCGGATCAGGACACCGTGGCTCACATCTTCTCCTGCTATGAGCGGAAGGTGATTGTGACCGCGAAAGACTCCATTGAAACTGACGCGGAAGGCTGAAAAACAAGATATCGTACCTGATCAGGAGGAAGCATCCCGGGATGCTTCCTCTTGTGATATAAGGATGATTATGGTAAAATATCGCTCACCGGGCCGCTGTGCGGCAAGCGGATCATAACGGAAAGAATGGTGTTTACTGGGCATGAAAAAGATACTTCGAAAGCTGTTTGCGACGCTGATTCTGGCAGCCTTCCTGTGCACACAGGCGGCGTCTGCTCTTGGCGGAGAGCTTCCGAGCCTTGATTTTTCCGACAGGAATTATCTGCTGCCTGTGGACTTTGCCATTCTGGACCAAAGAGCGATTGAAGAAAACTATACGGAAAACGGCTACCAGGACAGCACAATCGCGGTTGTGATCGAATCCGGCCGGTTTGAAGACCGCTGCGATTACTGGACCGCGGATATCACCATCAAGGATCCTTCCCAGATCCGGACTTCCGCTGCCAAGGGGGATTTCCGGAGCAAGGGTACCCGCGACGGACTGGAACTGTGCAATATCCTGAACGCGGTGCTGGGTCTGAACGGCGACTTTGTGAACGGCACGGAGAAGCTGGACTTCGGCTATGTGGTGCGCCAGGGCGTGCTGTTCAGGGATAACCTGGATACCGCCGGACGGTGGAACAGCCACCTGATGGATGTGCTGGCGATCGACGAAGACGGTGATTTTCATATTATCCGCCGGGCGAAATCCGGTGACATCGCGGAGATGAAGGCGGACGGAAAACGTATTATGAACTCCTTCTGCTTCGGCCCCGCGCTGGTGGTGGACGGTGAAACGGTACAGGATTTTGACGGCGCGGATACCTGGATGAACATGGGACGGGAGTATGAGCGCCAGCGGATCGCCTTCTGCCAGGTAGAGAAGCTGCATTACAAGGTGGTCTGCTGCAGCGGACCCTATACGAACACCAGCACCCTGATGAAGAGCACAGGCCTGACGCTGACGGATTTTACCCGCCTGGTCGGGCAGCAGGGTGTGAAGACCGCCTACAACCTGGACGGCGGGGATTCCTCGCTACTGTATTTCCACGGAAAACGGATCAACGAGAAGCCGAACCAGTCTATCCGCAAGCTGCAGGATGTGATCTATTTTGTTTCGGCAGAGGGGCTGTAAACCATGGAAGAAAACATGACGCTGATCCTTGGACTGTATGCCGCGGGGCTGGCGGTTTCCGGCCTCCTGTTTGCATACCGCCTGGGAAAGGCCGGTGAAAAGCGCCTGTGCGCGCTGATCGGGATGATTCTGGGGCTTCCGCTGGCATATGCCGGCGCGAAGCTCTTTTTCCTGCTGCATAACGCGGGCCTGGATCTCCGGAACTGGTCCGCGGAAACCATGTTCCTGCCCCGGTGGGAGGAACTTTCCTTTGCGGGCGGCTGCCTGGGCTTTGTGCTGGGCATCCGGGTTGCGGCCGGAATCCTCCGGGTTCCCGGCGGGAAGGCGCTGGATCTGTTTGCCGTGCCCGGCTGCATCCTGATCATCTTTGCCCGGATGGCGGAAGCAGGGATGGAAACCATCGGCCAGGGGGATATGCCCTCCTTCCTGCCGGAGGTATTTCCCTTTGCGCTGAAGGACGCCTGGGGAGCCAGTCTCGCGGTGTTCACGCTGGAGGCAATCACGGCGGCAGGCTGCGCCGTATGGCTCCTGATTTCCGAAAAGCGACAGGCGGGTGTCAAAGGCGCTTTTGAGAAGGCCTGTATTGTCCTGTGCAGCCTGCAGCTGTTCCTGGAAATGCTGATCGTCAATTACTGGATTCCGTTCATTATCAGCTTTATCCACCTGGATCAGGTGATCTGTGCGGTGATCCTGCTGATCCTGGTAATCCGCCTGTCCGTAAGGATCAAAAAAGCAGGGCCTGCCATTGTGACAGCCCTGCTGATGGGCCTGAACGCGCTGATGCAGTTCGTCCAGGACAAACCGTATTTGTTCCCGCTGCCGGAAAGTGTGGACGCCGGCACGCTGGCCATTATCGTTTTCGCCCTGTGCTCCGCCGGCATGATCGCCGCGGGAGTCCGGGCAGCGGGGAAGAATCAGTCCAGATTATCGAAGGGTTCGTAAGCCTGGGGCTTGTCCAGCAGCTGATAGCTGAACATATGCGCCAGGGTGTCATAGCGGTGGTGGTGACGCCACTGACCGCCGCAGTTTACATGGGTATTGTTGATCACGCAGTCCGGAAGCTGTTCCTGCAGTTCCCGGACTTTGTTTTTATCAATGGGCTTGCCCGTTCCGTCACAGCCGTAAAGGTAAAGCCGGCGAAGGCTTTTCAGCCCGGAGAGCGGAGACAGGTCCTTGATATAGCTGGTGGAGATGTTCAGGTCCACCAGTTTGGTGCAGTTGGCCAGCGGAGCAATATCCGCCATGTTGCTCTTGCAGATTTCCAGGTACTCCAGATCCTTCATTTCCCCGATGGGGGAGATATCGACGTAAGGCTTTTTTTCACCCCGCTGCCAGATGTTGAAGGAAATGATCAGCACCCGCAGTTTCGGGCAGTACCTCAGGAAGGACAGGTCGTCAATGGAATTGTTGTGACCCAGGTCCAGCGCCAGCAGGTCAGGACAGTACTTCAGGATTTCCCAGATATCCTGGCCATGGGAGGTGCAGGAAAGATTGTGCTGGGTGGAGAAGGCTGTCTGGTCCGTGCGGAGGCGGTGCGGGGGACGGTCCTTCCGTTCCGTGTTCTTGCAGGGAATGAGGATGGTCCAGCCGAACCGGATCTGCGGATATTTCTCACCCAGGTACAGAACCCGGTCCACCGGGATATCGGTGGCAAACATATCCAGACGGGTCAGGGAAGGCAGCTGCTGCAGAAAGGTCTCCAGAGCCGCATAGGCTTCATCCGTGTCCGGCAGCTTTAATTCGCCCAGGTCGAGTTCCACGGCGTCCGGAGACGCGGAAAAGGTCTGGCTGCCGACAGACAGGGTGATCTCTTCACCCAGGACGGCACCGCAGGCCAGGACCAGGCAGAAGCAAAGCAGCAGGGAAACCAGGGATTTCAGATTCATAAACAGGAACCTCCGGGTATCATTCTTCGGAATCGGTATCCGTGCCGTCCGCACGGGTATAGAGAACAGCGGCGCCGTCCAGCCCGGTCAGCAGCAGGTTGTTGTGGTCGGCAGAAAGGGAAACCCTGCCGTAGAAACCGCCGTCAAAGCTGACGATGCCGTGGGAGCTGCCGGCGGTCACCAGGGTGAGCCAGACCTCACCGGTATCGTCCCCGGTCAGGTAGCTGGTAACGGTCATGCCCGCCTTGGCCAGCTCCCCGGGGAAGACAAAAAGGTTAACCGGCTTGACAGGATCACTGATTTTGTTCAGCGCCATGGCGGTCTGCGGAAGATAACGCCAGACAACCTTCCAGGTGCCTGTCAGCAGTTCAGTGTATTCCTCAACCTTGTTTTCCGCTGAAACAACCGGAATCAGCGAAAACAGGCAGAACATGAGAGCCAGAAGAAAAGAAGCCGTTTTTTTCATGCCTGAACACCCCCTGAAATGGAATCATATCATTATATCATGAACCTGTAAACTAAAGGTGCAAATATGGTGCAATCGAAAATGCAAATTTGTTACAAATGTTTGACAAAAACAGAACAAGGTGATAAAATCTTTATGTTTTGAAGAATATCTTTGGAGGTATTTAACCAATGAAAAAACTGCTGAGTATGATCCTTGCTTTCATACTGATTTTCAGCATGTCTGCGGCTCTCGCGGAGCCGACCGTTATCGACGGTCTTGCATCCCGGAATATCAAGATCAATGAAGCCGGCCTGAATCCGTCCGCGGATGAAATGATCGGCCAGATGATCAGCCCCACCACCGGCCGGAAGCTGGATGAAATCGAAGCTCCGGAAGGATTTGTCGGAACCGCCGTGACCGGCGACTATCAGCCGATCCTGGTTCAGATTTCCAATGCCGGCGGCAGCGTGAACGTGGACTCCAAGGGCAGACCCACCACCGCTCCGGTGAACGCGAACTATGCCGATGTGGTGTACGAAGCCTGCCAGGCGAACTCCGCCAACGGCGGCAGCCTGACCCGTTTCAGCATGCTCTTCTCCGATACCGTTCCGGATTATGTGGGCTTTGTCCGCAGCACCCGTGCCACCCATCCGAGAATCCGTCAGGAATGGGACTGCGCGTTTGTGACGTCCGGTTACTCTTCCGCGGATGTTCCGAAGGAGTGGCAGCGCTTCGACGTGATGAGCCCCCAGAAGGCCACGCCGGACAACCCCGGACTGGTCTACGTGCAGAACTTCCCGAAGGTGTGGGCCAAGTACATGTTCCACTGCACCAACATATTCGACGCCAACGACCATGTGTACCAGCTGGCGAACATTGTGCAGAACGTGATTCCGAAGGACCATGTTCCCGCCAACCACACCTTCAAATTCACGGATGAAGTTCCCGCCGGCGGCGACTCCGGTGAGATCGTCTATGTTTCCTTCGGCGGCGGCACCAAGACCGACAGCCGTCTGGAATATGATGAGGAAAACAACGAATACATCCGCTACATCCCGATTGACGGCAAGGACGACTTTGCCTACCGCACCCAGACCCTGGTGAACCCGAAGCTGACCGCGAAGAATGTGAACGGCGCGAAGCTGACCATGGTGGATCCGGATGACCGCGTATACGGCGAACTGATCACCTTCACCAACGTTATCGTCCAGGGCATCAAGATGAACTGGTTCGGCAGTGAACGTCCCGATCCCGAACTGACCGGCAAGGGCAACGCCGACTATTTCATCGGCGGCAAACACTATACCGGCATGTGGGAACGGAAGGACTACAACAGCCGCACGGTGTTCTACGGCGAAGACGGCAACGAAATCGAACTGATGCGCGGCAAGACCCTGATCATCCTGATGGACTACAACAGCAAGGGCAGAAGCGTAAAATACGAATAATCCCCGAAGACGGGATTCCGGGAACCACTGCAAAGTGGTTCCTTTTTCTTAAGAACAGGCGCTGCAGCATCCTGCAGTATTATGAAGAAGGATATCAGGGGACAGGCCGGTACCACGGCGGCTCCGGATATACCGGAAGGAAAAAACATGAAGAAGCTGACTGGATTGTTCCTGGTACTGGCCCTGATCCTGTGCGCGGCGTTTGCCGCGGCGGAGCCGAAAGCGATTGACGGTGTTACGCCCAGGGAGATTGAGGTGAAGCCGGCAGGCCTGAACCCGTCCGCGGAGGAAATGATCGCGATGGGCATCAGTCCGACCACCGGCCGGAAACTGAGCGGGATCCAGGTGCCGGAAAGTTTTGCCGGCGCGGCGGTGACCGGAAAATACACCCCCTTCATGGTTCAGATCTCCAATGCCAACAACGGCGTGGGGACGGTGGCGGGAGGACTGTACGCGCCCGCGCCGGTGAACGGCTCCTACGCGGACGTGGTCTATGAGGCCTGCCAGCGGAAGGGCGGCGCCGAAACCCGCATGAGCATGATTTTTTCCGATACGATTCCGGATTATGTGGGCTTTGTGCGCAGTACGCGCGCAACTCATCCGCGGATCCGGCAGGAATGGAACGCGTTTTTCTGCACCTCCGGCTACACCAAGGCGGATGTGCCGGACGAGTGGCGGATCCTGGGCGTAAAGAACCCGATGTCCAAGAACCGGAACGAAAAGGATCCGGGCGTGGTCTATGTGGGCGACGCGGGGGAAAACAAACCCTGGAAGAAGTACGTCAGACGCCTGAGGGGCATCAAGGACGCCAACAGTGAAGTGTTCCTGCTGAAGGACCTGCTGGAGAACGTGGTTCCGAAGGACCATGTGCCGGCAAACCATACCTGGAAATTCACGGACGAGCTGCCCACAGAAGGGGATAACGCTTCCATTGTATATGTAACCTTCGGGAGCCAGTACGATTCCGACAGCCGCCTGGAGTATGACCCGGACGACAACGTGTATATCCGCTATATGTCCGTGAAGAAATCCGTGGATATGCCCTACCGGGAGACCACGCTGATCGGCGCGGAAAATGTGGACGACAAGCTGAGCGACGGGCGGATTGCCCGCAGGGTTGCCTATGAGGACCGCGTGCCCGGGAACACCATCACCTTCAGCAACGTGATTGTCCAGGGCATCACGATGAAATGGCGGGGCGGCGCACGGCCGGATCCCGTGCTGACCGGCCGGGGAAACGCCGATTACTTTATGGGCGGCAAGCATATCGCCGGTGTATGGGAACGGGAGGATTATGACCACCGCACGGTTTTCTACGGACCGGACGGAAATGAGATCGAAATGCAGCGGGGACGTACGCTGATCATCCTGATGGGATACAACAATTCGGGTACCGGCGTCAGCTACGAATAAGGCGCTGCGGAGGGCCGCCACGGGCCAATATGTGACCGGATGACACAGGAAGAGTAATTAATCGTTACAGGTTTTGCAATAGTATGTAACAAACCCTTGATTTTTTCTAATAAGTATTATACAATTCGTACAGTATTGGTTACG
>Ga0310695_10001874_pt1 | contig 46933 bp, 33 predicted proteins | sample RumenRJG_04DNA_FD_203882 | JGI IMG/M metagenome (GOLD analysis project Ga0310695, IMG submission 203882) | Bovine rumen microbial communities from Lethbridge, Alberta, Canada - RJG_04 (v2) (version 2) | ecosystem: Host-associated > Mammals > Digestive system > Stomach > Rumen | place: Canada... | reverse complement strand
TTGTCTTTATCACCGGAATTACCAGAATCGCCCATGTCAGCCTGTTTTCGGTGTTCAACACTCTTAAGGACATTACCTGCGATGATGACTATGCCACGCTTCTGGGAATCACCGATGCGGAACTTCATCATTATTTTGATCCCTACGTCAGGAATGCCGCCGCCGTGCTTGATATGTCCGTTTCCGATGTTTATGAAAAAATGAAGACGGTTTATGACGGCTTCCAGTTTTCCATCGATGCCGCGGAAACTGTGTACAATCCTTGGTCGGTGTTATCTTTTCTCAGAGATCCCAAAAAGGGATTTCTCAACTACTGGTATGCCACCAGCGGCGGGACTCCCACCATCCTGGTAAAGTATCTGGAGGACAAAAGCAACCTGGAGCTTTTCAGCAAGCTGAACTACCAGGTTAAAAACGCTGAGGACGGTGAGAATCTGGTGAGTCTGGATACCCTGATGTCCAAATCAGACCCTGATAAAATTCCCATGGCCATGCTGCTTACTCAGACCGGATATTTCACACTGAGAAAGGACAGTTCGGAATACGCAAGACTGGTCATTCCGAACGACGAGGTGGCCGAATCCCTCATCAAGCTGTCTTTGGACATAAACCATCTGAATCCTGCTGTTACCACCAGAAGCAAACTCGCCAAACTGGCTGCTTTGGTCAATGCCGGGGATATTGAAGGGATTTTCTCGCTTTTTAATACCGCTCTCACTGAAGGAATCTCGGCCAATGCCAAAGCCTTCAATGATGAAAACTCCATCCGGGATTTTATCTATGTTCTTCTGCCCCGGAACGGAATTATAAAATCCCGGGAAAATCCCAATGCCCAGGGCTTTTCGGATCTGGAGATCAGAACCAATGAAGTAAAGCTCGTGATTGAATTTAAGAGAATCCGGGACGGCTATCCCCTGAAAACCGCCATGAATGATGCCCTTAATCAGCTTAAATCCCGTCATTACGGCGAAACCGTTCAGAATCTCAGGCTCATCCGGGCGGCAATGGTGATATCTCCGGAGGATCGGAATCTTGCTGACTTCCGGGTACTGGAGGAGGAGACGGACAAATAAAGAGCGGTGACACGATGAAGGTTTTCGATGTGATATTCGCCGATTGGTTCAATAATCGCACAGGTCGAATTAGTGTACAAAAATCGAAATCAGGCAGGTTGTTTTTATCTTTTTCATTCGTTATAATGCACGGGCTTCGCAAAGGTTGCGGAGCCTTTGTTTTTTTGTCTAAAACACACGCCCGATGTCAATGTGAGTGCGGGGTGCCCCAGTGGTTGCATTTCACAGTCTGGCGGAGGCTTAACCCCTTTTAAGGAATTAAAATGTCTAACGTTACCATGAGCGAAATGCTCGATGCCGGTGTTCATTTCGGCCATCAGACCCGTTACTGGAATCCCAAGATGAAGCAGTATATTTACGGCTCCAGGAATGGTGTTCATATCATCAATCTCGACAAGACTGTTGCCTGCCTTGATGATGCCCTTAATTTCATTGGTTCCGTAGTATCCCGGAAGGGCAAGGTTCTTTTTGTGGGAACCAAGCGTGCCGCTTCCGATCAGGTTAAGGAAGCAGCGCTGTCCTGCGGTCAGTATTATGTTAACCACCGCTGGCTGGGAGGCCTTCTGACCAACTGGAAGACTGTTCGTCAGTCTATCAGGAAGTACAAGGATCTGGAGACTCAGGCTACCGATGGCACCTTTGACAAGCTTACCAAGAAGGAAGTGCTGATGCGTACCCGTGAAATTGCCAAGCTTGAAAAGAGCTTTGGCGGTATCAAGGATCTGGGCACTATTCCTGATGCACTTTTTGTAATCGATGCTGAAGTTGAGCACATTGCCATTGACGAAGCCAACAAGCTCGGCATTCCTGTTGTTGCAGTTGTTGATACCAATTCCAATCCTGACGGTGTTAACTATGTGATTCCCGGCAACGACGACGCAATCCGCGCCATTGCTCTCTACCTCAAGGCTGTTTCCGGTGCCGTTAATGACGCCCGCGAGGCTCTGACCAACGCCCGTCCTGACGAGCAGGCTCAGGAACAGGCTGAGTAATATCTCCGACGGAGCCGAGGCCGTCCCTCGGTTCCTTGTTTCTTTTTCCACTTAAAGGATAATCAAATGGCTAACATTACCGCTGCTCTCGTAAAGGAGCTCCGTGAACGTACCGGCGCCGGCATGATGGACTGCAAGAAGGCTCTTGTCGCTGCTGACGGTGATATCGAAGTGGCTATTGATAACATGCGCAAGAACGGCCAGGCCAAGGCTGCCAAGAAGGCCGGCCGTGTTACTGCCGAGGGTGTTATCGCTTACGCTTCCAACGAAAACAAGGCTTATATTGTTGAAATCAACTGCGAGACCGACTTCGTTGCCAAGGATGCCGGATTCAATGAATTCTGCAACAATGTTGCCCGTGTTGCTCTTGACAAGAATGTTGCCGACGTGGAGGCTCTCAAAAACGAGACCTACCCTGGCACCTCTGACTCTGTTCAGACCGTTCTTACCAACCTTATTGCCAAGATTGGCGAAAACATGTCAATTCGCCGCGTGGCCTCTCTTGAGGGTTCTAATCTTGGTATCTACATCCACAGCAACAAGCTTATCGGTGTAATTGCCTCTCTTGAAGGCGGCGATGCCCAGCTTTCTCATGACATTGCCATGCATATCTGCGCCAGCGCTCCGCAGTACATCACCAAGGAAGAAGCTCCTCAGGATCAGATCGAGCATGAACGTCAGATTCAGACCGAGATCACCGAGAAGGAAGAAGCCGAGAATGTTGCTGCAGGAAAGAAGGCCAAGCCTGCCAATGTTCTTGCCAACATCATCGAAGGCCGTATCAACAAGCGTTTCGAAGAGCTTTCTCTGGTTACCCAGTACTTTGTCAAGGACGGCAGCAAGAGAGTAAGCGAGGTTCTCAAGGAAGGCAAGGCTTCCGTTAAGACCTTCGTGCGTCTGAAGGTTGGCGAAGGCATCGAGAAGAACGTTGTTGACTTTGCAGCCGAGGTTGCCGCTCAGGTGGCTGCCGCTCAGGCCAAGTAATCCGAAGAACCGGAAAATGTCCGGTTCAGCATAAAGGCGGTGGTACCGCCTTTTTTTATGTCTGCTGAAAACAGGGTTGCCATAAAAGTTCAGAGATTCCCGAGGAGATCTTGCGGGTCTCCGTCCGGACAGCGCTTCATTTTCTGATTTTTGCGGAACTGTCCCATATATATTATAATTTCAGGATCAGACAGTGTTTGTGGATAAAGTACGGTGCAGCTGAAATGAGTCACAAAAGTTTTAAGCGGGTTCTATTAAAGTTGAGCGGCGAAGCTCTCGAGGGAAAGGAAAGCTTCGGCATCGATCCTGAGGTTCTTGATCGTATGGCCGGAGAAATCGGCGCGGTGGTCAGTTCCGGTGTCGAGGTAGGTCTGGTTCTGGGAGGCGGCAATATTTTCAGGGGCGCCAAACTGGCGGATGCCGGGATGAACCGGGTGGTAGGAGACCATATGGGAATGCTGGCAACCGTTATGAACGGGCTGGCCATGAGAGACGCACTTTACAGAGCAGGAGTTCCGGCTACGCTGATGTCTGCGATATCCATGCCGGGGGTATGCGCCTCCTACTCCTGGACCGAGGCGATTCATGCTCTTTCGGCCGGCAGAGTGGTAATAATGGCCGCCGGGACCGGGAATCCTTTTTTCACTACCGACAGCGCTGCCTGTCTCCGGGCTATTGAGATTCAGGCAGATGCCGTAATCAAGGGCACCAAGGTGGACGGTATCTACAGTGCGGATCCGGTAACCCATCCGGATGCCGAGCTTTACCGCGAGCTTACCTATCAGGAGGTAATGGATCGGGAGCTTAAGGTAATGGATCTGGCGGCCTTTGTGCTGGCCAGGGATCACAAAATGCCGATTATGGTGTTTAACATGAATCGTCCGGATGCCCTGATGCGGGTTATTTCCGGCGAGGATGAAGGCACCATTGTCAGATAGCAAGGCCAGGGCCTGAAGCCGGTATGTAATATCAGGCCACATAAATATAAGGTAAAAGATTATGTCAGTTAATGATATCAAAGCGACTGCGAAGGAAAAGATGGCCAAGGCTGTTAAATCCCTGGAGAACCGTATCTCCAAGGTAAGAACAGGCAGAGCCCAGCCGTCCCTTCTTGACGGGATCATGGTTGAGTATTACGGTTCCAAAACTCCGTTAAATCAGGTGGCATCCGTCAATGTTGCCGATGCCCGTACTCTGTCTGTAACCGTTTTTGATCGCAGCGCGGCCAAGGAAGTTGAAAAGGCTATTCGCGACAGCGATCTGGGGCTCAATCCGGTATCTGCCGGCACCTCTCTCCGCATCCCGCTTCCTCCTCTGACCGAGGATCGCCGCAAGGATCTTATCAAGGTTGTCCGGGGCGATATCGAGCAGGGCAAGGTTGAAATCCGCAATATCCGTCGTGATGCCAACAATGACATCAAGGCTCTGACCAAGGACAAGGAAATCTCCGAGGACGAGGAAAAGAGAGCTCAGGATGAGATTCAGAAGCTTACCGATGCCAGTATCAGGGATATTGAAAAGATTCTGGCAGATAAAGAAAAAGAGCTTATGGAGATCTGATCCGCAGTGTCAGGTAATCTTAACACCCCGATCCGTCCGGGAGACGAAGCTCGGGTTCCAGGGCATGTGGCCATTATTATGGACGGTAATGGTCGCTGGGCTCGGCAGCGCGGTCAGATCCGTCTGGCCGGGCATCGCGCCGGAGTCAAGTCTGTAAGACGGGCCATTGAGTTTGCGGGACGGCATGGTATCGGACAGCTCACTCTTTTTGCCTTCTCCTCTGAAAACTGGAAGCGCCCGGAAACCGAGGTGTCGGGCCTTATGGAACTTTTTTCCTGGGCCTTGTCTAACGAGACGAAGCATCTTGCCGAAAACAATATCAGATTTCGGGTGGTGGGTGATATCTCCCGTTTCCCGGAAAATGTCCGGTCGGCCATAGCCGAAGCCGAGAAAGCTACGGCCGGCAATACCGGCCTCAGACTGGTGATTGCCGCCAATTACGGGGGCCGCTGGGATATTGCCAGTGCAGCCCGGATTCTGGTGCGAAGGGCCAGGGCCGGCGAGATTTCCGAGGATGATGTCAGCGAGGATCTTGTGACGGCATCTCTTGCGGTTACCGATGATGTGGATCTTCTGATTCGAACCGGCGGAGAGCGCCGCATATCAAATTTTCTGCTCTGGCAGCTGGCATACAGCGAAATCTACATCTCGGACGTTCTCTGGCCCGATTTTGACAGCAAAGTGTTTCAGACGGCGCTTGATTATTACCGGGGAAGAGAGAGACGCTTCGGCCGCACCAGCGAACAGGTGCAGGAGCGGACGCTTTAAGTTTTGTTAACCATTGCGGTTTTGCAAGGCGGAACCGCGATCTGATACGGCGGTGGCTTTCAATCATATGCTAACCAGAACAATTACCGGATTTTTCCTGTTTGTGTTTGCCGGGCTGTGGCTTTTTTTTCCGGTGTCAGAGACGGAATCCGCCCGTTACCTTGCCCTGGACATCTTTAATATTGTCACTGTCCTGATAGTTGTCATTGGCGGCTGGGAGTTTTCAAAGCTGGTATTTCTTTGGGAAGGGGATCGTGCCGGAGCTGATCCCTCCGTTTCCGGAAAGCCGCCCCGGAATCTTTTCCTGAAAAGATCTCTTTACGCGGCTTTTGTTTTTCTGGTGGCTTTGCTGGCTTTTAAAGACGTGGTCAGAGAAGTCGGTTTCGGAGACTGGGCGAGACCGGCGGAGGTTTTGTCAAATTTAAGTAACGGCTTTGTTTTCTGGGTTCTTATGGCCGGCCTTTTCTGGTGGCTTCTTGCAACAGTGATGGTGTTCTGTTATCCCCGTTCCGGAGTCATGATGCGCTTCTGGTGGCAGAGAGCGCTGTATGGCCTTTTTACCCTGATTCCCTTCGGCGTTTCTCTGATGCTGCTCCGGGGTACCGGTATCAGCCATTACGGAGATGATCCCTGTATCGGCAGCCGTATTCTCCTTTCGGTAATGATGCTGGTATGGAGTGCCGACTCGGGAGCGTATTTTGCGGGACGTCTTCTGGGAAAGCATCATATGAGCTCTCATGTCAGCCCCAAAAAGACCTGGGAGGGACTGGCGGGAGGTGTGCTGCTGGCTCTGGCGGTGTACTGCATCCTTTACTGCACCGGGATGTATACCGTGTATTATTCGAATTTCGCCGCCCTTACCGTTTCGGCAGTGCTGGCGGTGGTATTTTCGGTCTTCGGTGATTTGTCTGAAAGCATGTTCAAGAGATATGCCGGGATTAAGGATTCCGGAGTTATTTTTCCGGGACACGGCGGGATGCTGGATCGCATAGATTCCCTTTGTGCGGCCGTGCCGGTGTTTCTTTTGTCCTATTCAATATTAAGCGTGCTCTTAAGCTAGTTTTCGCCACAGGTTTTTGTTTTATGAATAAAGTTACAGTTTTAGGCGCCACCGGTTCCATTGGAACCAGCACTTTGGATGTTATCAGAAGAAATCCGGACAGATACAGTCTTTTTGCCGCCACGGCCCGCAGCAATGTTTCAAAGATGCTTGCCATTGTCGGGGAGTTTCATCCGGATGTGGCAGTAATGCTTGAGGAAAAGGCTGCAGCCGAGCTCAGGGAGCTTTTGGCCGGCAAAGGTCTTAAAACCGAGGTTCTTTCCGGAACCGAGGCTCTCAGTGCAGTGGCATCCAGTGACGATGCGGACAGCGTGATGTCTGCCATTGTCGGTGCCGCCGGCCTGAAGCCGACACTGGCGGCCATTACTACCGGGAAAACCGTCTATCTGGCGAACAAGGAATCTCTGATTATGAGCGGGCATATTTTTGTTGATGCCGCCAGAAGATACAAATCCCGCATTGTTCCGGTGGACAGCGAGCACAATGCCATTTTTCAGTGTCTGCCCGAAAAGGAGCAGAACCGTATCGGGCGCTGCGATCTCCGGGAGGCCGGAATTACCAGACTGGTCCTCACCGGTTCCGGTGGACCGTTCCGGGATCGTGATATCGCCACGCTGTCCGAAGTAACTCCCGAGGAGGCGGTAAGCCATCCTAACTGGAGCATGGGGCGGAAGATCAGTGTTGACAGTGCCACCATGATGAACAAGGGCTTTGAGTTTATCGAAGCCAAGTGGCTTTTTAATGCCGACCCCGGCGATATCGAGGTTATTGTGCATCCCGAATCCGTAATTCATTCCATGGTGCGCTATCGTGACGGATCCGTGCTGGCGGAAATTGGGGTTCCCGATATGAGAACTCCCATTGCCAGGGCCATGGCCTGGCCGGATCGCATTGATTCCGGTGCAGAGGCCATTGACTTTACCAGGATTGGCAGTCTGACCTTCAGATCTCCGGATTTCAGCCGCTACCCCTGTCTTAAGCTGGCCATTGATGCCTGCTATACTTCTCAGGCCCTTACCACGGCCGTAAACGCTGCCAACGAAGTGGCGGTTCAGGCCTTCCTGGACGGCAGACTGCGGTTTACCGATATCTATACTGTTGCCGCCAGAACAGCGGATTGCTTCACTCTTGCCCCGGCTGATTCTCTTGAGGATGTTCTGAACATTGATCTCGCAGCGCGCAGCAAGGCCTTCAGTATTCTTGAGGATCTGGGCAGGTAGCGCGTCCGATGGATATTCTCAGCAATATTTTTTATTTTTGCGTGGCTCTGGGAGTTCTCATTGCCATCCATGAAGCAGGCCATTTTTTTATGGCCCGGTTCATGGGGGTGTATGTGGAGCGTTTTTCTCTGGGGTTTGGTCCGGTCCTCCTGTCCCGCAAGGGCAAAAACGGCACGGAATATTCGCTGTCTCTGCTCCCCTTTGGCGGTTATGTGAAGATGTACGGCGAAGACAGGAACAGCATTGAGCCTGAGCGTGAGCATGAGGCCTTCTGCTGCAAGAAGGTGTGGCAGCGGTTCCTGATAGTGCTGGCCGGCCCCTTCAATAATATTGCTTTGGCGTGGGTTATCTATTTTGCGGTGTTCATGCTGGGAATTCCCGATGTCAGGCCGGTGTTTGACGTTATTCCCGGAGGACTGGCCGCCGAGCATGGTTTCCGGTCCGGGGATCTCATTGTCAGAGTCGGCGATGATGAGATTGCCGATATAGAGGAGAGTCTGTACAGCCTGATTAGCCGGATTGGAGAGGATGCGGTCACGGTAACCGTCAGAGGCAATTACGGCGGCGATTCGGAAAGAGAACTGGAGCTGCCCCTGTCATCCTGGTCGCTGGAACCCGGTAATACCAAAATTCTTGAGGAAATCGGTCTGGAGCCGCTTTCATATAAAATTTCGGGACGGATTGAAATGGTTGAATCCGGTTCCCGGGCTGAGGCCGCCGGACTTGAGAAGGATGATGAATTTGTCAGCTATGACGGGATTGCCTACCAGGACTGGAAAGCTTTCAGCGCGTATATCAGAGCTCATCCTGAAAAGTCCATAACCCTCAGTCTGAAGAGAGGAAACGCTGCCATCTCCGCTGATCTGGTACCGGAAGCCCGGGATAAAAACGGCGAGGTTCAGGGGTATGCCGGCATTATGCCGGCCATAGACGAGATCCCCGGGATTTCCTTTGTCAGAAAGTATGATTTCTGGCCGGCGATCAAAGGAAGCTGGTACAAAACCTGGGATATGAGTATCATTACGCTCAGGTTTATCAGGAAGTTCGCCACCGGCGAAATTTCCCCCAAAAACATTTCCGGACCGGTGGGAATCGCGAAAGGGGCGGGACTTACCGGCCGCATGGGATATATATTCTTTTTGAGCTTCATGGCGCTTATAAGCGTGAATCTGGGAGTGCTTAATCTTCTTCCGATACCGGTTCTGGACGGAGGACATCTGTTTTTCTATATTCTGGAGGGAATTTTCCGGAAACCTGTTTCTGCAAAGGTTCTGGATATCCTGATGAAAACGGGTTTTGTGCTGCTCTGTCTCCTGATGATAGTCGCCGTGTTCAATGATCTTTATTTTTCATGGTAGATAAAATGCTGTATTCAAAGCTCTTCTGCTGCATGACGCTGGCCCTTACCGCAATGGGAGCGTTAAGCAATTCTGCTTCTGCATCCCAGGGGGAGGATTCCGATCACGGGCTTCAGGGAAGTCTCCCGAAGGTTATGCACATCAACGATATCGAGGTGCGCGGTCTTTATCGCGTTACCAAGGGGGCGGTACTGCTTTCCCTGCCGATTCAGGCCGGGGACGATGTCACCAGGGAAGATGTGGCTCAGGCTCTCAGAAAGGTATTCCGGACCAGCAACTTTGATATGGTCAATGCCTACTATACGAGCCAGGGCGTGCTGATAATCGATGTCAAGGAACGTCCCACCATCGTAAACGTCTCCTACGCCGGAAACAATGCCATCAAGGCCGAGCAGCTGGACGACATTATCAAGGCTCATAATGTCAAGACCGGAGAGATTCTTGATGTGGAAAAGCTGCGGGAGCTGGAGGCCTCGCTGGAGGATTACTATAACAGCACCGGACGGTATCAGGCCCGGGTTTCCACCATTCTGGTATATCTGCCGCGGAACCGGGTGGACGTTAAGTTTAATTTCACGGAAGGCGTCAGCGCCAAAATCGAGCAGATCAACATTGTTGGCAACAGGAGTTTTCCGGAAGAGAAGCTTTTGGCTCAGCTGGAGCTCCGGGATCATGTGCCCTGGTGGAATTTTCTGGCAGACAGAACCTTTCAGGCGCAGAAGTTCAGCGGAGACCTGGAAACCATCCGTTCCTTCTACATGAACCGCGGCTATGTCCGTTTCAAAATTGATTCCACCCGGGTAGAAATGACTCCGGACCGCAAGGGCATTTATCTCAGTATTTCCATCAGCGAGGGAGATCAGTACAGCTTTGACAAATTCAATGTCATCGGCGAGACCTATGGCCACAGCGAGGAAATGCTGAAGCTGATTCCGCTGGTTCCGGGAGATGTTTACGATGCCAATCAGGTTTCTCACACCGAGGAACTTCTGGCCAACTACATGGGCAAGTTTGGCTATGCCTATACCAAGGTTAAGGCCATTCCCGTCATTGATGACGAGAAAAAGCTGGTTTCACTGAACTTTTCGGTGGAACCGGGGCATCGCATATACGTTACCGATGTCCGGATTACCGGAAATACCATTACCACTGATGAGGTGGTGCGCCGGGAACTCAGGCAGATGGACGGCACCTGGCTTTCCAATGAGGCCATCAGCACTTCGAAGAGACGTCTGGATCAGCTGGGATTCTTTGAAACCGTGGATGTCACTCCCCGGAAGACGGGGCCGGACAGTGATACCGTGGAAGTGGTGACCACCGTCAAGGAACGGCCCACAGGATCCATTAAGGCCGGCATTGGCTTCGGAACCGAAACCGGAATCAATCTGAACGCTGAAATTTCGCAGGACAACTTTCTGGGATATGGCGGCAACGCCAGTATCGGTGTCAATACCAACAAATATGACCAGAAAATAGAGCTGCGCTATGACGAGCCCTATTTTACGGTTGACGGTGTGAGTCTTGGCGGCAACGTTTATTATGAAAAGTTTGAAGCCGGCGATGCCAACATTGTTGACTATACCAACGAAAAGTTTGGTACCGGTCTCAGTATAGGCTACCCGATAGATGAGCATAACTTCATCCGCTACAGCGTCGGATACGAGCACAACAGGCTTTCGCAGACATCCTCCTTTATTCAGATTCAGCGTTTCTGGGATACCTATGTGGACAAGGATGTCAGAAACGGCAAGGTGGTCTTCCAGAACTACACTGCGGGCCTTTATTTTTCCAGAAATTATCTGGACCGGGGTGCTTTGCCCACGGATGGCAGCAAGCAGACGGTGTACGGTACCGTGGCAATTCCGGGGTCCGACACCAGATACTACAAGGTTGGCGCGGATACCACTCATTTCTTCCCGCTGGACAAGGACAGAAGATACATCATCAATTTCAGGGCCAAGGCCGGCTACGGCAATGGCTACGGTACCAGAAACGGCATTGAGGAAACCCTTCCGTTCTTCCAGAATTATTATCTGGGCGGTGATGAGTGGCTGAGAGGCTTCAAGTACAATGCAGTGGGTCCGAAGGCTCTTTATAATTCCTTTACCATGGGCAATGTGGGGGTAATGGGAAGCCGTGAATCGGTGGGCGGAAATGCGATTGTGGCCGGAAGCCTTTCGCTGATTGTTCCTACTCCGTTTGCCTCAGAGGGGTATGACAGGTCGCTCAGAACCTCGATTTTCCTGGATGCCGGTTCCCTGTGGGATACCAATTATGATCCGGGCGCCATCGGGCAGTGCTTTGGAAAGTGCGACTACATATATGATTACTCCGATCCCAAGGAATATCGCATGTCCGCGGGTGTCACTCTGGTATGGGTGTCTCCAATGGGACCTATCGGGTTCTCACTGGCAGAGCCTATCCGGAAGAAGGCCGGAGACCGTACCGAGTTCTTCTCCTTCAGTCTGGGACGGACCTTTTAATTCCGCGTAACAGGGCAGTACCGGACGGACAGCTTCCGATACGGAGAGGGTTCATGCATTTTTCAGCAAACCTGTATGGGAATGAGGCAAACAGTGACGGATGAAATGGTATTCTGAGTGTTTTTAACGATCCGGGTTTGATAATGGAATCATCCTGCAATAGTGCATATCAGATGGCTGACAGGATGTTCATCAGAAGTACCGCCGTCTGGCAAACGAATTGCCGGGAAAAACCTGCGGGCACGCATGCGAACAGATGTGATGTAAGATTTGTTTCTGAACTGGCGTGAACATTTTACAGAGTAATACTGAAAGGGCTTTGACAGGCGTTCGTTATACCGTTACGCGCAGTTATGTCAGACATCCCGGGAGATTGTGGGTTCACTGAGGCCACTGTCTCCTGATACCAAAGAAAAAACATAGTGGATCTGTTACCGTTATTCCTGACCGGGGCATGACTGATCCCAGGTATACCCGGTTTTTTGTGCGACCCGTGATGTTATTTTCCGGGGGTTTGCGGCATCAAATCGTTACCGTGTTGACACTCAATATTTTTGTCAGTAAATTATTGTTAATTTCACAACAGAAGGAACAGATAAAATGAAGAAACTGTTAACAGTTGCAGCATTATCGGCAGTACTGGCTTTCGGCTCGGTGGCAGCCCAGGCCCAGGAGCTTAAGATTGGTCTCTTCAATTACGCTTATGTTCTTTCCAAGATCCCTCAGACCAAGGCGGCTCAGGCCAAGGTGCAGAAGGCTCTGGATTCCAAAAAGCGCGCTCTTGACAAGATGGAAGCTGATTACAACAACCTGCAGAAGGCTCTCCAGAATCCTGGCATTTCCCAGGCTGATGCTCTCAAAAAGCAGAGAGACCTGCAGATGCTGGAGGCTGAGCTTAAGGTGAAGATTTCCGAATTCCGCGAGGAAGAGCAGAAAATTGCCGGCAAGGAGCAGATGGATATCAACCAGAAGGTTCAGGCTGCCATCGATCAGGTAGCAAAGAAGAAGAACCTGTCTGTGGTTTTCCGCAGTGAAGGCGCTGTTTATCTTGGCGATGATACCCTGGACATCTCCGAAGAAGTTATCAGTGTTGTAAGCAAGTCCAAGTAATTTCAAAGTTTTTGAGGCCCGTTTTATGATAAAACGGGTTTTTTGTTTAAAATGAACAGAACATTCCCGGTTTGGCTTTTTTGAACAGCTCAAGGATATATTTATGAGTATGCTGCTTAAGGACATTGCAGAGAAGATTGGCGGGAAAATCATTGGTGATTCCGGGGTGCAGATTTCCAGAATTGCCAATTTGCAGACTGCCAAAAAGGATGAAATAAGTTTTCTGTCGGACAAGAAGCTGCACAAGTATCTGGCAGAGTCTCAGGCCGGTGCCGTGCTGGTGAAGGAAGATGACGTGCTTCCGGATTCCGGCATTACATTTGTGGTGGTTCCTAATCCTTATGTGGCCTTTGCCAGGGTCGCTCAGCTGTTTGATACCACTCCTCCCAGCTGTGCTCCTGGCATTCATCCCACAGCCGTTATCGATCCCTCTGCGGTAATTGCTCCCACGGCGTCCGTAGGCGCCCATGCGGTTATCGAGTCCGGTGTCAGAATCGGCGAAGGCACGCAGATCGGGCCAAACTGCTTTATAGGAAAGGATACGGTTATCGGCAAAAACACCAAGCTCTGGGCCAATGTATCCGTATATCATAACTGTGTTATCGGTGATTCCTGCCTTTTTCAGTCCGGATGTGTAATCGGTTCCGACGGTTTCGGCTACGCCAATGAAAGAGGGGAGTGGATCAAAATACCCCAGCTGGGAAGGGTTGTCATCGGCAACAGGGTTGAGATCGGTGCCTCCACTGCCGTGGATCGCGGTGCGGTGGACGATACTGTCATCGAGGATAATGTTATAATAGACAATCAGGTTCAGATTGCCCACAATGACAGGATCGGCTATGGCACGGCCATTGCCGGAGCCGCCGTTCTGGCGGGAAGCGTGGAGCTGGGCAAGTACTGTATTGTCGGCGGCACTTCGGTATTCGACGGTCATATCAAGATTTGTGACGGTGTTGAAATACTGGGCCAGGTGGGCAAGAATATCAATAAGCCGGGGAAATATCATTCGTTCCTGCCGGTGCTGGAGGCTGAAAAATGGTGGAAGCTTTTCCCGAAGCTTTACAGCGCAGACAGGATTGCCGCAAGACTTCAGGCTCTCGAAAAGAAGGTTCGGGATCATTTTCCCGCAGATGAAGCCGGGGACAGTGCAGATTCCAAAGACAGCAGCAAGTAAGGAAAAAGTAAGTGACTGAGATAAACACACCTGCCAAGGATTTAGATATTCAGCAGATTTTGAATTTGTTACCGCATCGTTATCCGTTTCTTCTGGTGGATCGGGTCTTAAGCTACAACACCGAGGGGGAACACAAGACTCTCAGGGGACTTAAGAACGTTTCCTTTAACGAGCCGTTTTTCCAGGGACATTTCCCGGGAAAACCGGTTCTTCCGGGAGTGCTGATTCTTGAGGCCATGGCCCAGGCCACCGGCATTCTTGCCTTTACTATGGTAGGAAAGCCGGAGCAGGATGAGCTCTATTATTTTGCTTCCATCGACAATGCCCGTTTCAAGCGTCCGGTGCTTCCGGGAGATCAGCTTATTCTCGATGTGGAATATCTGAAGGAGCGGCGTGGCATTGCCAAGTTCACCGGCGTGGCTTCTGTCGACGGACATGAGGTATGCTCAGCCGAGCTTATGTGTGCCAAGCGCCGCGGCTGATTTGAATTAAGGAGTTTTCCATGATTGATGAGAGTGCTGTTATTCATCCAACTGCCATTGTCAGTCAGGATGCGGTGATAGGTCCGCGTGTTCAGATCGGTCCCTGGACGTGGGTTGGTCCCGAAGTTGAAATCGGTGCCGATACCTGGGTTTCCTCCCACTGTGTTCTCAGAGGTCCTTCGAAAATCGGGCAACGGAACCGGATATTCCAGTTCGCGACTCTTGGTGAGGACTGTCAGGACAAGAAATACAACGGGGAGCGGACGTTTCTTGAAGTGGGCGATGACAATGTGATTCGCGAGCATTGCACGTTGCACCGGGGAACACAGGACGGCGGTTCGGTAACCCGGGTAGGCAGCCGTAATCTTTTGATGGTAAATGTTCACGTGGCTCATGACTGTCAGGTGGGTGATGACTGCATTTTTGCCAATAATGCCACTCTTGCCGGCCATGTTCATATCGGTAACTGGGTGATCTTCGGAGGTCTTGCAGCCATTCATCAGTTTGGCAGGGTCGGGGATCATGCGTTTATCGCCGGAATGGCAGCGCTCAATCAGGACGTTCCTCCGTTTGTAATGGCTGCGGGGCACTATGCCAAGCCATTTGGAATCAACAGGGAGGGACTCAGGAGAAGAGGTTTTTCTCCTGAGGGCATTGCTGCCATCAGACATGCCTACATGATTGTCTACAAGGAAGGCAACACCATTCCGGAAGCCATCGAAAAGCTTCAGGATCTGATAGCCGAGGAACCTTCCATAAGGCTTTTGTCTGACTTCCTCAAGGACAGTACCCGCGGGATCTGTCGTTAAGGTAATTCCTGATGACCCGTGATTCGCGTAACCATCTTTATGCCCTTTCGGCGTGTGAGGCCTCAGGAGATGCTCTCGGGGCCGGGCTTGTTCGTGAGCTTCTGAAAAGAGATTCGGAGGCCCGGTTTACCGGAATTTTCGGGCCGAAGATGCGTGCCGCCGCGGGTTCCCGGTACGAACAGCTCTACGATATGGAGGAGCTTTCGGTCATGGGGATCGGGGAGGTCATCAAATCCCTGCCGCGACTCCTCAGAATCCGTAAAAACTTCAAAATTGCCGTCCTGGAAAGAAATCCCGATGTTTTTGTGGGGATTGACGGTCCGGATTTCAATCTGTCGGTAGAGCTCTTTCTGAAAAAATCCGGCATTCATACTGTTCACTATGTAAGCCCTTCGGTATGGGCCTGGCGTTCCGGACGGATTCACAAAATCAGGGCGGCCACCGACATGGTGCTGTCCATTCTTCCTTTCGAGAAGGATTTTTACGCCCGGTATGACACTCCCTGTACCTACGTGGGACACCGTCTGGCCGAAGAAATTCCCATGGAGTATCCGATTACCGCCGCCAGACTGGAGCTGAATTTTTCGGAAAGCGTCTTTAAAAGCAATATGGTTACCGCAGTTCTTCCGGGAAGCCGTATTGCGGAAATCACTTTTCTGACTCCGGAGTTTGCCGAGGCTGCCTATCTTCTTCAGAAGAGCTACCCCGGGATGCGGTTTATCTGCGCAGCCACCTCCACTGCCAAGGCCCGTCTTATCAGCAGGCTGTGGCGGGAGCATGCGCCGTCAATTCCCCTTACCATCTGGGTTGGAAAGTCTCATGCGGTAATGGCGGCCGCCAATGCTGTAATTCTGTCATCCGGTACTGCCACTCTGGAAGCCATGCTTCTTAAGAAGCGGATGGTTGTCTGCTACATTATAAGCAAGATCACCGCCATGATAGGAAAGCGGGTGGTAAAGGTGGACATGTACTCCCTTCCCAATCTTCTTTCCGGAAAACGCATTGTCCCGGAGCTTATTCAGGATGACTGCAACCCGGTACGGATCTGCGAGGAGGTCAAGAAGATCTACACTCAGGAAAACCGGGATCAGATGCTGGAGTTTGCCAGAATTCACAAGGAGCTCAGGACGGACTCCGATGCCAGGGCCGCCGAGGCGGTAATGAAGGTCATTCTTCAGGGCTGAAGGCTTTTCAGCGGTTCGGAAGATGTTTTTTCTTTAGTGCGTCATGTTTTTCCAGTTTGTCAGGATTATGATTAGTGGCAGGATCCTGACGGATTTCCGGTTTTGAATGTTGCTGTCAGTTTTAAAGGTTCCCTGATTATGTCCCAGAAAGTTTCCGAGAATACCCGGTTTCGCTATCCTGAAATTCCGGGAGTAAGTATTTTTGCCGGAACGGATGAAGCCGGGAGGGGGCCTTTGGTCGGAAATGTGGTGGCCGGCGCGGTGATACTGGACCCGGCCCGACCGATTTCGGGGCTTCGGGATTCCAAAAAGCTTTCCGGGAAAAAACGTGAGGAGCTGTTTTTGGAGATTACCGAAAAAGCTTTGGCCTTCGGTATCGGTGAATGCACTCCCGGAGAGATTGACTCTCTCAATATTCTTTGGGCCTCCATGCTGGCCATGGAGCGGGCGGTGCAGGCTCTCAGGATAAAGCCGGATTATGTGCTGGTCGACGGGAACCGGATTCCCCGGAATCTCGGGATCCCCGCCGGGGCTGTGGTAAAGGGCGATGCCCTGGTGCCGGAAATCAGTGCGGCATCGATTCTGGCAAAGGTTACCAGGGATCGGGAACTTCTGGAACTGGATGCCCGGTATCCGCAGTACGGCTTTGCCAGGCATAAGGGATACCCCACTTCCGAGCATCTTGCCAGAATCCGGGAGCTGGGGGTGCTTTCCTGCTACCGGAAAAGCTATCGTCCGGTTAAGGAGATTCTTCTGGAAACTGACGGAAGGTTTTCGGATGATATCCTTCTCTGCGGTAAAAATACTGAATTATTCTGATCCCGTGCCGGAAAATTTCTTTCTGGCTGCGGGTTTGTCATTTAGCAGGATTACAGGATATGAACGAAAGCGGCAGATTTGTCCATCTTCATGTGCATACCGACTATTCCATTCATGACGGACTCATGGATGTGAAGGCGGTGGTTAAGAAGGCCCAGGAACTGGGAATGCCGGCGGTGGCCATCACCGATCACATGAACCAGTGCAATTCCGTAAAGCTTTATGAGGAATGTCTGCCCCGCGGCATCAAGCCGATATTCGGCATGGAGCTCTGTGTTTACGATGATACCGTGGTCAGGGGCAAGAAGGAATTTTTTACCCTGGAGATGCTGGCTCTTAACGAAACCGGTTATCGCAATATTGTGGAGCTTCAGGCTGACGGTTACCGGCAGGGGGTTATCGACTACAGATTCTGTGTTCCCCTGAGCAACATAAAGAATTACACGGATGGAGTGGCCGTGCTTTCCGGCGGCATTGACGGAGATGTCGGAAAATACATTCTGGAGGGCCGCCAGGATCTTGCCGAAAAAAGGGCGGAGCTCTACCGGCAGCTTTTTCCGGATTCCTATTATCTTGAACTGACCCGCATGGATCGTCCCGGAGAGGAACGGTATATCGCGGAGGCTCTGCTCTTGGCACAGAAGCTTGATCTTCCTGTAATTGCCACCAATTACGTGCAGTTTTCCAGGGAGGAGGATTATGAGATTCATAATATTCGGGTGGCGATTCAGGACAAGGTAACTCTGGCTGACAAAAACTGGCATCCCCCGTATACCCCGAAGATGTACATGCGTTCCTGTGAAGAGATGACGGAACTCTTCAGAGACATCCCCGAGGCCATTGAAAATACCGTCTGTCTTGCGGAACGCTGCAATGTGTATATGCATCTCGGAAAGAACTACCTTCCCAAATTCCCCACCGGCGGGCTTTCCGATGCCGAATTTTTAAAGAAGGAATCCTATCAGGGACTGGAAAAGCGTCTGGAATTCATGTACCCGGATCCCGCTGTCAGAAGCGAAAAGCGTCTTCCTTACCTTATCCGCCTAGAAAAGGAGCTCAAGGTTATTATTCAGATGGACTTTCCGGGATACTTTCTTATTGTGATGGAATTTATCCAGTGGTCCAAGAATCATGACATTCCGGTGGGGCCGGGCCGTGGTTCCGGCGGCGGATCCCTGGTGGCCTTCTGCATCGGCATTACTGATTTTGATCCCCTGCCGTTTGATCTCCTGTTCGAGAGATTCCTGAATCCGGAGCGTGTTTCAATGCCGGACTTCGACGTGGATTTCTGCATGGATAACCGCGGCAAGGTTATTCAGCATGTGGCGGCGCTTTACGGCAGACAGTCGGTATCCCAGATCATTACCTTCGGCACCCTGGCTGCCAAGGCTTCCGTCAAGGCGGTGGCCCGGGTTATGGGTAAAAGCTATTCCTTCGGAGATCGGCTGGCCAAGCTTCTCCCCAAAAAGGTCAATGACAAGCTGGACTATACCCTGACTGAAGCCCTGGCACCTCCCAAAGACCCCGCTGATGATGCGGCCAAAGCCTTCCGGGAAAAGTATGCCGAGGACGAGGAAATCCGCGAGGTGGTGGATAAGGCCATTCGGGTGGAGGGGCTTACCACCTCTCACGGCAAGCATGCCGGCGGCGTGGTGATTTCACCGTCGGTAATCACCGATTTTGCTCCCCTGATGTGTGATGAGGGAGGCGGGGATTTCAAGACCCAGTTCGACAAGCATGACGTGGAAGAGGCGGGGCTTGTGAAGTTCGACTTTCTGGGACTTCGGACTCTGACCATCATCCGCTGGGCTCTTGACATGATAAACGAGAGAATGAAGCGGGAGGGGAAGCCTCCTGTGGATATCCGCAGGATAGATTTGGAGGATCCCCTGTCCTACGAGGTGCTGAAATCCACAGAAACCACAGCGGTGTTCCAGCTGGAATCCCGGGGCATGCGGGAGCTTATCGGGAAGCTTCAGCCGGACTGCTTTGAGGATATCATTGCGCTGGTGGCTCTTTACCGTCCCGGTCCCCTGGGTTGCGGACTTGTGGATAACTTTGTAAACCGGAAGCACGGCAAGGAAGAAATTGCCTATCCGGATCCGGAATTTCAGCACCCGTGCCTGGAGCCGATTCTCAAACCAACCTACGGAGTCATCATCTATCAGGAACAGGTCATGCAGATTGCCCAGGCCATGGCGGGGTACAGTCTGGGCGGTGCCGATATTCTGCGACGGGCCATGGGCAAAAAGCAGATGGATGTGATGCAGAAGCAGCGGGCCAAGTTCCGCGCCGGAGCTGTGGAAAAGGGGATCGACGGCGACCTGGCCATGAAGATCTTCGACATGGTGGAAAAATTCGCCAAATACGGCTTTAACAAATCTCATTCCGCCGCCTATGCCCTGGTGTGCTTCCAGACCCTCTGGCTCAAGGCTCATTATCCTGCCGAATTCCTGGCGGCCATGATGACGGCGGACAAGGAAAACGCCGATAAAATCGTTGCCTATATCAATGAGTGCCGCAGACTGAATATTCCGGTTGATCCGCCTGATATCAATGAAGGGAATGTGCATTTCATCGTTAACGGTCAGGGGCATATTGTATTCAGTCTGGCAGCGGTCAAGGGGGTAGGAGAATGGCCGGTCAGAGCCATTATGGAGGAACGCAAAAAGAAGCCCTTTACCAGCATTTTCGATCTGTGCCGCAGAATAGATCGGATGTCCATGAGCCGCAGAGTGCTGGAGGCTCTTATCAAGGCGGGAAGCCTGGATCGTATAGGTCCGCACCGGGCTGCTCTCATGGCTTCGGTGGATGCCGCTCTCAAGCTTAATACCGAGTCGTCAAAGGATCGGGCATCAGGAGAGGTGGATCTGTTCGGGGGCATGATGTTTTCAGAAATTGCGGAGCCGGAGTATCCCGAGGTGAAGCCGTATCCTGACAAGATTAATCTGGAAGGAGAGGTGGAAACTCTGGGGCTTTATCTTACCGGGCATCCCATGGACCGCTATCGCAACGAGGTACTTCATTTCAGCGGGGCAAGACTGGGTGAGCTTCGACCGTCCTCCGGCGGTTTCGGGGAGGAGCGGAAAAAGATAGTTGCAGCCGGAATCATCCAGCATCTGGAATTCCGCACCACCAAGTCGGGGAATCAGTTTATTCAGGGACATCTCATTGATTATACCGGGGATGTGGTGTTTTCGTTATGGAGGGAAAAGTTTGAGAAATACCGCAATATGGTGCATGACGATATGCTGGCGGTTTTCTATGGCACCGTGGGTTATGACAACTACAATAAAAGCGTGGAAATCCGGGTTGACGAGATAATCAGCATTTCAGAAGCCCGGCATCGTTACGGACGGGCGGTGCGCATCTGTCTTGATGACCGGCTGATGAAAAAGGAAAACGAGCTCTCGCTTATCAGGGATGCTTTGTTCCGCTATCCGGGTTCCATGCCGCTGGAAATTCTTTATGAAAAGGAAAACGGCGCCATGCTGGTACAGAGCCGCTATCAGGTGGAGCCGTGTGACGAACTTCTGGATGACCTCAGGTACTACTGCGACGGCAGGGCGGCTGTTTCCTATCTGCCGCCCGACAGACCGGTATTCCATGAGTGACAGGAGAGACCGGGATCACCGACACGTTCCGGGGCCGGGAATCCGGACACGTTTTATGAAGTGGTGTAAGAAATTGTCTTTTCTGTCTCGTATTTTGCCGGGGCGTGGGTTAAAATTGGGTATTTGATTTCTGACACTGCTGCAGAAATGCGGCAGATACTGAATGCCTTCCGATCCGGCGGCACAGTTTACAGGGTTTGCGCATGAACATAGATTATTTGGATTTCGAACAGCCTATTGCAGAACTTCTTGCTCATATTGACGAACTTAAGCATGTAAGCAGCAATATCGGCGAAAGCGTTGATTTCTCGGACGAGATTGCCTCTCTTGAGAAAAAGGCCGTGGAAATGACCAGGAAGACCTTTTCCGATCTGGGGGCCTGGCAGATCTCCCGTCTTTCGCGTCATCCGCTCCGTCCGTACACTCTTGACTATATCAAGGAAATATTCACGGATTATGAGGAGCTGCACGGAGACAGAGCCTATGCAGACGACAAGGCGATTATCGGCGGCATTGCCAGAATCGACGGCGAACCGGTAATGATTGTGGGGCATCAGAAGGGTCGCAATGTCCAGACCAGAACCATGAGAAATTTCGGAATGCCCCGTCCCGAGGGTTACCGCAAGGCGCTGCGTCTCATGCAGATGGCCGAGAGATTCCGGCTGCCGATTATTACCTTTATTGACACTCCGGGTGCCTATCCGGGAGTGGGAGCCGAGGAAAGAGGGCAGGCTGAGGCCATAGCCAGGAATCTTAAGGTGATGAGTGCCCTTAAAGTTCCCATTATCTGCACTGTTATTGGTGAAGGCGGATCCGGCGGTGCTTTGGCCATTGGTGTCGGGGACCGGGTGAACATGCTGCAGTATGCCACCTATTCTGTAATCTCTCCCGAAGGCTGTGCGTCAATTCTCTGGAAGAGCGCGGACAAAGCTCCCCTGGCAGCTGATGCCATGAATATCACCGCAAAGGATCTAAAGAGGCTCAAGCTTATTGACAGTATTGTCGAGGAGCCTCTCGGCGGAGCTCACCGGGATTATCAGAAGATGGCCGAAAATCTGAAGAAGCAGCTTCTGAAGGATTTGAGCGAGCTTAAAGATGAATCTCCGGAATCTCTTTTGGAAAAGAGATATGACCGTATCATGAAATACGGTTACTGCTGATTCCGGAATTTACAGGGGCGTAGCAGGCATCTTTTTCATATTCACACAGGGGGGGGGGAGCAAACCCCCTTTCTTTTTATCCTGTTATGATTTGTTTCTGAGGCCGGAGGCAGTCTGACAGAAATGGTCGCTGAGCTGTTTTCCGATCTGATGAGATTGTCTGGCTGTGCAGAAGCCCGGTTGCGTTTTCAGATTCTCCGGCAGCCAATAATAAAGGGCGACCCTTACAACAGAATCGGGACGCCCTTCGTTTTTGCACTAAATTTATACTAATTTAAGGCTAGTCGTATTGTCCATGCTTCCAAAAAACGGTCATCCGGTTAGGGATGACCGAAAACACGGAATGAAAAACAAAGATAGGATCTTCGTTTCACAGGTACTAGTTTAGAACATTTAAACTGTGAAAAGTTCAAAAAACCGGAAAAAAATTGCAAAAGACGGGCAGTTTTATTGAAAAGTGTGAAATTGCACAAACAGAAAATAAAAAACCCATGCGGAAAAACCGCATGGGACAAAGAAGTATTATGAAGGAGACTAAACACGAAAACCGAAGTTTCTATACTTAATCTGTATGTTTAGAGTACCCCTGTTTGGAAAAGTTCAAAAAAATTTGTAAATTTTTCAACAATTTTTTCAGGTACCGGGTTGAAAGGGGTGTTTAAATAATTTTATTAATTGTAGATGTAAATTTTCATAAGTTATACGGTTCTTTTATCTTCGGGGCGTTGTTTTGGTATTCGGAAGTCCCGGAATTTCGGTCCGGGAATGTTTTCATGAGGTGAGAAGGAACTGCTTCCGGCAGGAGAGGCGGTGTCCGGAAACGGGCGATACCGGGTGAAAAGAAGAAAAGTCAGGCACCGGCAATAAAAAACCCCCCGCTCGGGAGGGGTTTCCGAAAAAAATCTGAATTAGCCTAAAGCCTTGATCTTCTTGCTCAGGTTAGACTTGTGTCTGGCAGCCTTGTTGATGTGAATCAGGCCCTTGGTTGCGGCACGGTCAAGAAGAACCTCTGCTCTTGCGAAAGCAGCCTTTGCAGCTTCCTTGTCACCGGCCTTGCAAAGATTGATTACCTTCTTTACGGCAGTACGCATTTCAGAACGCTTAGCAACATTGCGAACACGATTTCTTTCAGCGATAACAACACGCTTCTTAGCAGACTTGATATTTGCCAAAGTAAACTCCTAAAAACTTGATAGAAAATATGTGCTTTACAGATTTAACCAAAGTTTATCGTACCGAATCGGTATTGTCTTCCTGTGAGAACTCAGCAATCCGTATAAAACTGCGACTATGGTTACCGGTGCATAGAAAAACAACACATGCCAAAGGTCAGGAAAGCGCCGCGGAGTATTTACTGACTCCCTTTCCTGAATCCGGCAGTGAAAGCGGCACAAAGAGACACTTCCTTTCAGAAATTCATGCTGCCCTAGTCCGGCGTTAGTCCAATAAACCGGGGCGTATTTTATATCTTTATTTCCGATTTGTCAGCATGTGAAACCAAATTCTTTATTTTCTGCCATTGCATGGTTGCCGGAATACCTGCCTGGCGGATCTGTATAAGGACCGGAACTTGGAGTTTTCGGTACCGGTTCCGCAAATCCCGGGCAATTGAAGAATATGCGTGACTGATATAAAATCTGCCTCTGTTTCAGGAGTATTGATTGTCTTCAGGCTGCAGAATAACTGATACCGGCGGTATGAACATGCCGGAGACAGCGCTTCTTTTTTCTGTCCGGCCGTATATTGTCCAGGGCAGTATTTTTCCGCAGCGTCACGGGGTTAAAGTTATGGCGAAGCTATTCAGATCCGGTCTTGTTACCGCCGGGGCCACCTTTTTGTCACGTATTCTCGGACTGGTGCGGGATATTTTCATTGCGCACCTGCTGGGGGCCGGACTCTGCGCTGACGTTTTTTTCTTTGCCAACAGAATTCCCAATTTTCTGAGACGTCTTTTTGCCGAGGGGGCATTCAGTTCGGCCTTTGTTCCCATAATGACCGAATTTCAGGAGCAGAAAACCGAGGAGGAGCAGAAGGAGCTTCTGTCGTGCACTGTCGGTACTCTGGGGATCATTGTTTTTCTGGTCACTGTTCTGGGAATGGCCGGCAGTGCGATCATCACTGCTGTTTTCGGGTGGGGCTGGTTCTGGGAATGGTATACCGGAGGGCCTGAGGCCGCCAAGTTCGTTCAGGCGTCATTTCTTCTGAAAATTACCTTTCCCTACCTTTTCTTTATAACGCTGACGGCCGTGTCCGGAGCCGTTCTGAACACCCTTGGCCGGTTCCTGGTTCCTGCTGTAACTCCCTGTTTTTTGAATCTGGCGCTTATTGCCTGCTGTGTTTTTCTTGCTCCGGAGGTGGAGGACCCCAATACGGCTCTGGCGGTGGGGGTTCTTGTCGGCGGCATTGTGCAGTTTCTTTTTCAGTTCCCGTTTCTTTACAGGCTGGGCCGGCTGGTCTGGCCCAAATGGGGCTGGAATCATGAAGGAGTAAGAAGGATCCGGACGCTTATGATTCCGGCGCTGTTCGGAGTTTCCGTAAGTCAGCTGAATCTTCTGGTGAATACCATGCTGGCATCGTTTCTGGCTACCGGAGCTATCAGCTATCTCTACTACTCCGACAGACTTCTGGAGTTTCCCATCGGTATATTCGCAGTGGCCATCAGCACGGTAATTCTCCCGGCATTGTCCCGGGTACAGGTTAACAACGATGCCGACGGCTTCAGAAAAACCATGGATTGGGGGGTGAAGCTGGTGCTTACCCTGGGAATTCCGGCGATGATGGGAATGATTGCGCTCCGGGAACCCATTCTCAGAGTGCTCTTTATGAGGGGGGAGTATGGCGTTTCCGCGGCGGAGCATTCCTCTTACAGCCTTATAGCATCAGTTTCGGGGCTGTGGGCCATCATGCTGTCACGGGTGCTGATACCGGCCTACAATGCCCGGAAGGATACCAAAACCCCTGTAAAATACGGGATTGTCTCCATGATTTCCAATCTGTGCTTCAATCTGATCCTGGTGTGGCCGATAGAGCATTTCTGGGGTTATGGCTATATCGGACTGGCTCTGTCCACCTCGCTGGCGGCCTTTGTAAATTCCTTTCTTCTGATAAGAGGGCTGCGGCGAGGCAATATCTACAGTCTGACACGTCCTGTAATTCTGTACATTGTCAAGGTGGTAATCGGAGCCGTACTCATGTTTGCCGCCGTTACCTTTCTCAAACTTCAGGTGGCCGGAGATGTTTCCGGGTGGGCGGAACTTCCTCTGTGGCAGGCCTTTATGTTTCTGTCCCTGCTGATTATTGCCGGAGGGCTGTGTTACGGAGCCGTGCTCCTGATTCTCGGAGTGCGTCCCCGGGAGCTTCGGGGGTAGAGGCGATATTTTGTTAAGCAGGTTACATTTTCTGATATAATTTACAGCTGTTTTAGTGTTCTGACGGTTTGAGAATGTTCGGCTATGCTGCTTGTGAGAAGTTTAAGCCATTATCATTTCGGCAGGGAGAATGAGAGTTTCCGGGAAGGTAATCCCGACATTGCTCTTACCATCGGCAATTTTGACGGTCTTCACGAAGGGCATCGGGCAGTACTCGGAGCGCTTGTCAGAGAGGCCCGGAAGAGAAATCTCAAAGCTGCCGTGATGTGTTTTGAACCGCAGCCCAAGGAGTTTTTCCGAAAGGAGACTCCCGCCAGACTGAGCCGTTTTCGGGACAAATTTCAGGGCTTTCGGGATCTCGGAATTGAGATCATGTTCTGTTTGAGATTCAACAGCGAACTGGCCAGTGTGTCCCCCGGGGATTTTGTGTTTGAGATCCTCCGGAATCAGATGCATGTGAGATATCTGGTGGTGGGGGATGATTTTCGGTTCGGCAGATACGGTCTCGGGGACTATGCCTTCCTGAAACGGAAGGGGCTGGAGGCCGGGTTTGAAACCGAGAGCCTGAAAAGTTTTGAACGGCTGGATGGCAGAGTCAGCTCAACTCTTGTAAGAAAGTACCTGGAGGAGGGGAGACTGGATCTGGCCAGGGTTCTTCTGGGAAGGGACTTCGTTATTGCCGGCAAGGTCTGCCACGGTCAGGAGCTGGGAAGAACCATTGATTTTCCGACTGCCAACATCAATCTCAAAAGACGGGTGGTGCCGGTATCGGGGGTTTATGCGGTGAGAGCCATGCTTCCGGACGGTATCTGGAGAAACGGAATAGCCAACGTCGGCAAGAGACCCACGGTGGACGGCCGGGTGCCGCGTCTGGAGGTTTTTATTCTGGATTACAGTGGCGATCTGTACCGTCAGGAAATCAGGGTGGCCTTTCTGAGGAAACTCAGGGACGAAAGGAAGTTTGCTTCGCTTCAGGAATTAAAAAAACAGATTCTTTTGGACGAGGCTGCTGCCCGGGCCTTTTTTGAAAACGAACAGCGGAAATAGCAGGACAGCAGAAGTCCGTGCAGGATAACGTATTCTGACCGGCAACGCGGAATTTATGTCGGATACCCTGTCCGGGAGTTATGCCCGGAGAGTCAGGGGGCGTCCGGTTTGATGATTAAGTTGTAACCTAAACAAGGGACTTTTTTGAGCTCATGACAGATTATAAAAATACTTTGAACCTGCCGGATACTCCCTTTCCTATGCGGGGAAATCTGGCTAAGCGTGAACCTGAGATGCTTGATGCGTGGTATCAGGATGGTCTTTACGGACAGATCCGGGAGTCCAGGAAGGGCCGCAAGTCCTTCATTCTCCATGATGGACCTCCTTATGCCAACGGCAATATTCACCTGGGGCACTCTGTAAACAAGATTCTCAAGGACATTATTATTAAGTACAAGACCCTGTCTGGTTTTGATGCTCCCTACATTCCCGGCTGGGATTGCCACGGTCTTCCTATCGAGCTCAAGGTTGAAGAAAAAGTCGGGAAGCCGGGGCAGAAGGTTTCCGCCAGAGAGTTCAGAGAGGAGTGCCGCAAGTATGCCCGCTCCCAGATTTCCGCCCAGATGGCTGACTTTAAACGTCTCGGGGTTCTCGGAGACTGGGATAACCCTTATCTCACCATGAATTTTGAGACTGAGGCCAATATTATTCGCGCTTTCGGAAAGGTTGCCGAAAACGGCCATCTGGTCAAGGGCTTCAAGCCGGTGCACTGGTGTATTGACTGCCGCAGTGCTTTGGCCGAAGCCGAGGTGGAGTACAAGGATTTGAGCTCGTATGCCATTGACGTGAGATTCCATGCAGTTGATGCCGCGCCGGTACTGGCAGCCTTCGGTACTGATCGGGGAGAAGGGCAGGTAAGCTCCGTTATCTGGACCACCACTCCCTGGACTCTCCCTGCAAATCAGGCTATCTGCCTTAATAAGGATTTCACATACCAGCTGGTTCAGGTGAACACTCCGGCAAAAGAACGCCTCATTCTGGCGGCCAGTCTTGCGGAAACCGCTCTTGCCCGCTACGGTGCCAAAGATTACGAGGTTCTGGCAGAGGTAAAGGGCGAAAAGCTTGAGCATCTTAAATTCAGGCATCCCTTCCTGAATCGCGAGGTTCCGGTGATTCTCGGTGCTCATGTAACCGATGATTCCGGTACCGGTGCCGTTCACACCGCTCCGGCTCACGGTCTTGACGACTATATGGTTGGTTCCCGCTACGATCTCCCGGTGGACTGTCCGGTAGGCCCCGACGGAAAGTTTTTGTCCGATGTGGAATACTTTGCAGGACTGAATGTATTTGATGCCAATAAGAATGTTATTGAACTCCTTAAGGAAAGGAATGTTCTTCTGGCTCTTAACAAAATTGACCACTCCTATCCGTGCTGCTGGAGACACAAGAGTCCGGTGATTTTCCGGGCCACCCCCCAGTGGTTTATCAGCATGGATGATCACGGCCTTCGTCAGAAGTCCCTGGAGGAAATTCAGCAGGTAAAATGGGTGCCGTCCTGGGGCCAGAACCGTATCGAAGCCATGGTTAAGAACCGTCCGGACTGGTGTATTTCCCGGCAGCGTACCTGGGGTGTTCCGATTGCCCTGTTTGTGGACAAGGATACCTCTGAGCTGCACCCGAGAACGAAGGAGCTTATCGAGGAAGTTGCCAGACGGGTGGAGAAGAGCGGAATTCAGGCCTGGTGGGATCTGGATCCGGCAGAGGTGCTTGCTCCGGAAGAGCTGGATCGTTATGTAAAGGTCAGCGATACCCTTGATGTCTGGTTTGACTCCGGTTCCACCAGTTTTACGGTTGTGGATAAGAGAAGCGAATACAACGGTCAGAGCGCCGACATGTACCTTGAGGGATCGGATCAGCACCGCGGCTGGTTTATGTCTTCGCTGATGCTGAGCACGGCCATCAGGAACGAGGCTCCGTACCGGACAGTTCTTACTCACGGTTTTACGGTGGATGCTCAGGGCCGCAAGATGTCCAAATCCATCGGAAATGTGGTGAGTCCGCAGGATGTGATTGCAAAGATGGGGGCCGATGTGCTCCGTCTCTGGGTGGCTTCCACTGACTATACCGGAGACATGACAGTTTCCGATGAGATTTTCAGAAGAAGCGCCGATGCCTACAGACGCATCAGAAATACCACCAGATTCCTGCTGGCAAACCTTAACGGCTTTGATCCGGAGAAAAATCTGGTGGCTCTGGATGAAATGGTGGCGCTGGATCGCTGGGCGGTAGCCTGTGCCTGTGAGTTCCAAAAGGAAATTATAAAGGCATATGAGGCCTTTGATTTCCACACCGTGGTTCAGAAGATCATGGAATTCTGCTCTGTGGAAATGGGCTCCTTCTATCTTGATATCATCAAGGATCGGCAATATACAGCCAAGGCTGACAGCCTGGCCCGGAGATCCTGTCAGAGTGCTCTTTATCATATTGCGGAGGCTCTTGTGCGCTGGTTCGCCCCGGTGCTCAGCTTTACGGCTCAGGAAACCTGGAGCTTTATGCCGGGAAAGAGGGACAAGTATGTATTTACCGCCGAATGGTACGACGGACTGGCTCCGCTTTCTGCCGATGCGGTGTTCAACGACAGTTTCTGGCATGAAGTGAAGCAGGTGCGCGACGAGGTTTACAAGAAGCTGGAGGATGCCAGAAATGACCGGATTATCGGCTCGCCTCTGGAGGCTGATGTGGTAATCTATGCCGATGAAGCCAAAAAGAGCATTCTGGACCGCCTGGAAAACGAGCTTATCTACGTGCTCATTGTGTCGCACTGCGATGTCCGTCCGCTGGCTGAAAAGCCTGAGTCTGCAAAGGATGCCGATGTTGCCGGCCTGGCATTTGAGGTCAGGCACAGCTCTGCCAAAAAGTGCACCCGCTGCTGGCACTACGAGGATTCCGTAGGCACCATTGCCGGTCATGAGGATGTCTGCACCCGCTGTGTTACTAATATTGACGGCACGGGTGAGATTCGTAAGTTTGCCTGATATCCGGCATCTGTCCGCATACTGTCAGGAATAATTTTAAGGGGCCGGTTTTATTCCGGCCTTTGTTTTATTTGCTGGGATAATACTGATATGAGCTATTCTTTCAAAGAGTCCGGAATTATCTATCTTCTTTTGACTGTCGTGGTGATTATTCTGGATTATATATCCAAGACCTGGATTGTGAATAACCTGGAGGCCTACAGTGCGGAGGCAGCCATTTCGGTTATTGACGGTTTCTTCAGGATAATCCATGTGCATAATCATGGGGCGGCCTTCAGTTTTCTGGCCGACTATCCCGGCTGGCAGAAATGGCTTTTTGGCAGTATTGCCGTGCTGGTCAGTCTGTTTCTTGTTTATCTCATGGGAAAAACTCCGAAAAGTCGCTGGTTTCTGAATTCGGGGTATGCTCTTGTCATTGGCGGGGCGCTTGGCAATCTTTATGACCGTGTTTGTTACGGTTATGTTATCGATTTTCTGGATTTTTATGTCGGAACCCATCATTATCCGGCGTTCAATATTGCTGATTGCGGAGTATGCACCGGGGTTGCGATGATTGTGATCTGCGAAATTTTCGGAAAAAAGTATGCGGAAAGCAGGAATGATGCCTAGCCGGAAGGCATCAGGACGTTCTGGTATGACGAATTATTCGGGGTGGAAGTTTTTCAGGGGGAGTGATGTCTGACAGGAAGATTATTATTGCGGTGCCTCACGGGTTCTGTGCCGGGGTAAGCCGGGCCATTGAGACGGTGGAAAAGGTTCTGGAAAAATATCCATCCGAAACGGTTTATGTGCTTCACGAGGTGGTTCACAACCAGCATGTGGTGGACGATCTTCGGAAAAAGGGCGTGGTGTTTACCGACTGTCTTGCCGATATTCCGGAAAACAGCATTGCGGTATTTTCGGCGCACGGGGTATCCGCGGATGTTGAGGAGCTTGCCCGGGTACGGCGACTCCGGGTTTATGATGCCACCTGTCCCATTGTGGATCGCGTCCACCGTAAGGTGCGTCGTCTTGCCGGGCTTGGAGAAGAAGTGGTCATGATAGGTCACGCCGGTCATCAGGAGGTTGCGGGAACTTTGGGGCAGTACCACAGTGAAGAGGGCGGTATTTATCTGGTGGTAAATCATCATGATATTGAAAATCTGAAGGTTAAAAATCCGGAAAAGCTCAGCTTTGTAACGCAGACCACTCTCAGTGTTGACGAAACCGCTGGCACCATCAGGGAGCTTCAGGCGCGTTTCCCGGGGATTCAGGGGCCGGGGCTCAACGATATCTGCTATGCCACCCAAAACAGACAGCGGGCGGTGAAGGACCTGTCCAAAAAGGCCGATGTGGTGCTGGTGGTGGGATCCCGTAACTCCTCCAACTCCAACAGACTTCGGGAAGTGGCCGAGCACGAGGGAACAAAGGCATTTCTGATAAATGACTATACGGAGCTTCTTCCGGAAATGATCCGGGGATGCCGGGTAATCGGGATTACCGGAGGGGCATCGGCTCCGGAGTACCTTCTCAAGGATTTGGTAAGAGAGCTACGGAATTTCGGGTATGAGGATATCGAGGAACTGGGGGTTTCTTCCGAAAAACAGAAGTTCAGGCTTCCCGGGGATCTTGAGTAGGATTTGTTAACATAATGTTAGATAAAAAACTGGTCATACGGGAATAGTTTTCAGAAAAACGGCTAATTTGAAAGCTTTGTGTAACGTTCGTGATTTGGTGTAAAAATTGCGATTTTACAATTATTTTTTTCAAGTTGTGCGATTCTTAACAAAAATATAACCGGTATTTCCTAAATACTAAAACATAGTCGTGTGGTGATGTAGAATTAGTAGACTAAGTTGCAGGATTATACCCTGGCGGATGCTTGCGTCCCGATTTCAGAGCACGTTGCCGGGTTAATCTGAGTGCTTCAGTGGTGTATCACCCCGAGATTCAACTGCGACACAAAAGCGGATTTTACGGAGTCTGTTTTGTTGTGAAGCTTCGTAAAATGGGACACAGATAAGTTTAATTAATGTTTGTCAATGGAGACAAAGATGATCAGATTATCAAAGCTTTCGCGTAATATTGCCCTGGCAATGCTCACCGGAGGGGTTATAGGCGTATCTTCGCTGGCTTACGGTCTTTCCGCTGATGAGGAAACTATTATCAAGAACGGTGCTGTTACCAACAAGCCTATGAATATTGCCGGGATGGTGCCTCCGGCGGTAATGCTGGTTCTCGGCCGTGAGCACAATCTTTTTGTTGAAGCATATGACGATGCGTCGGATATCAACGGTGACGGTCGTCTTGATACGATGTACGACCCTTCGATAACCTACGAAGGTATTTATGATCCGGGCCTGTGTTATGTGTATAAGAAAGGGACGGATTCTTTGAAAAATGCTCCCACAGGAGATGGTGATTTGTTCGGGTATTGGCTTCCGGTGGCAGAGGCAACATGGTCGGATCCTGTAACTCTTGAGGAACTGTGGCCTGCCAAAGACAAGGATCCTCTTAAGTTAGGGCAGACGAGGTCTGTAAGGGTCTGTAATGGTAGTACCCACTGGCTTGGAAATTTTCTTAATTATGTGACCACGTCTCGAATTGATGCCATAAGAAAGATCCTTTACGGTGGAACTCGTCTTACTAATACTGCATTGACAGGTGAAAACTCAAAATTTGTTACCTACAGCGGAACGGACAAGAATGGGAAGGCTTACGAGGCGACACTCCTGAAGCATTCTCGCGTGCTGAGAGACGGGCATTCCTGGGGTAAGGTGTTGGGTGATGCTATGTACGCGAATAAATTAAAAGCATCGCAGTTTGCAGGCCTTCCGAGTACCTCAGGCAATGGGGCGTACTTTTTTGCAGTTACTTCATATGACTCTACAGATTCAAACGGCCCTGGTCAGTCTCATGTCATGAGAATAGTAAAGATTGACAATGCCGGCATGCCGATGGTTGAGAACAGTTCCGCGACGATGAATATTTGGGACTGGGTAAGTCGACAGACAAAATCTGTTGAGTCCGGGGGTGCTGCGAGCTCCAGTTCGATTTTTGGCAAGTGTGACGGGAGCAAATGGAATGATTTCCCGGCTTCGGTTACAGATTTATCGAAAGTTAAGTGGAATGACTGTTCATCCGGAAAAATGAGGGAGGCAGACGTTGTTGTTGTTGCATGTACCCCGGATTTTCATTCCAGTTCGGACTGTAAGGATTATTCGCAGGATCGTGATAATCCTGTGTGGCAGCCGGTGGGGCTTTTGCAACAGTATGGTGAGGGCAGTAATCCGCGCATAAACTTTGGCCTTATAACCGGAAGCTGGACTCATAATTTGGGATTGGGAGTTCTCAGAGCGAATATCGGGGATTTTACCAAGGAAGTGTACGTATCATCGGCACCTTCAGGTGGCAGACTTGGTGATTTTGATCTTAAGGCGGTTCAGTGTCAAGGTGGTGAGAACTGTGGTTTTATAAAGGCAATCGATAATATGAATATTGCCATGAAAAACCACGGTTCCAATGATGGCTCAGGTGATTACTCAGACTGTCACAGAAATTTTGAAGAGTCGGATGGTGTTGTACGAATAGCGAAGATGAAGGATAATAATTGCAAAGACTGGGGAAACCCAGTTGCAAAGTTGCTTTATTCTTCCGTGCTTTATTTTCAGAACAGGACTCTGCCCAAAGACAATGATGTAATGAAGTCCTGGAAAGGTGAAGTAACGCTGAGCATCGGGTATGCCGAGCAGAAGGACCCTTATGAACTGACGGATTGGTGCGCCAAGCCCGTTACCTTGCTGATTGCAGATGAAAATGTTTCTTTTGACTATGACAATGTATGGGGAGGAACGGCTCCTTTTAAGCCTGCGGAAGGAACGGGAAATGACAGCAGTAATATTAGTGGGGCTCTCAAAACTGTTTCAGATAAGGGGTTCACGAGTGGCAAGTACATTGTCGGCGGTAATTATAATAACGAGAATGATGATTACTACTATATTCCGTCTTTGAAGCAGGTTGATTCTCTTGGGGACGTTGAGGGGATTGCTCCGGCGGCTGCTTACAGTCACGGGAGTTACAATGTGGCTGGAGTGGCGTATTACTTCGCCTCAAATACCATGGTTACTGCAACTTCTAGGACGAATACTTCTGACAGTAAAACGCATTCTTTGCAGACCTACGTGGTGGCAATGAAACCTAATCTTCCTGAGATAAATCTTCATATTGACGATAATCGTCAGGTAACTATTCTTCCTTTTGCGAAGACTTTTGGCGATTCAAAAGGGCGGGGATATAATAGTATTGAAAGCTACCTTGATTCAGATACGCAGAAAAAGGTAAGGCAGACTATGTCCACGAATCAGATCGCTGATTTTTATGTTGAAAAGATTGCAGACAGGTCAGGTGTTTTTCGAATCAATTATGAGGATTTTCAGTATGGTTCAGATTATGACATGGACTGGGTCGTGGAGTATAGCTATGATGTTATCAAAGGTACTGATGGGAATGAATATGTCAGAGTTGTGACCAGACATGTAGATGGAGACCCATATGCTCCTCAGCACGCCGGATATTTGATAACCGGTGTTGAACATGAGGGCGTTTATATTGATTTGGCTAAAGCTACTGCAGGAAACAATACGGATGAAATCTATAATAATTACGATCTTGATACAATAATCAACGATTCCAATATCATTAATTGTGTTGAAGGTTTGAGATATACCAGTGCGGAGGATTTTTATAAAACTTCATGCAGGTTTACTAAAAACGGTTTTAAGACAAAGGATGATTACCTGTTTAAAGGTTCCTCCTTGAGTGAGAGTAATATTGCTGATTATTACTCTTATATTGAAAAACATGACAACTATGAAACTGACGAATACGGTAATATTAATCTTTATTATGCAAATCGTCTTCAAATAGCTGCTGCAATGAATAAAGTTTTGGATGGTGATGATAAAAATTGCTCTGTTTCCGATCAAACTCAGTATGATCGTGCCGGTATAACGTCTCGTTGTTTTAAAGGTAGCGACAGTCGAAAGCGCCTTTTTGGTGATAAGGACAGAAAGGACTACGGTTTGGCAGCCAGTCGGGTTTTCAGGGTTTCAAAGAATACCAATAATTACTGGTTGAAGTCTCCTTTGTGGTATGCCGCAAGATTTGGTCTTGGCACGGTTTCTGAGAAAGCAGATCCCAATAAGGATACTCCGCAGAATTACTATGAAGTTACCAACATGACCAAGTTGCGTGACGGCATGGCAAAGATGCTGAACAACATTAATAAGTTTGCTCATTCCGGTTCCGGATTCCAGCCTGCTTCTACTTCTGAAACTAATACAGGAGACGCCGTTTATGTGACCAAGTATGATCCTTCGATTTGGGAAGGAGATGTTGTAACCGCTACGGTAAGTTCCAGTGGTGGCTACGGTTTTTCTGGTTATGGCACAGCGAAAAAGGCCAGTGATGGTTTTAAGCGAGCTTCTAAGGATCTTGCTAGCCTTGCTAACAGGTTTGTATTTACCTACGATGTGACAGCCGCTGCTGGAGAGCGGGTAAGAAGGTTTTATTCCGTTTTCGATGATACCACTGATGGATCCATAAGTGGGGGGGCCTTTGAATATCTGAACTGCAATATTATTAAGCAAATTCTCAAAGATGGTTCTTGTACTGACGGGGTTTATTCTCAGGACAATGCAGATTCACGTCTCTTTATGAATCACTTTGTACGGTGGATGCTGGGCGATCACAGCCGTGAAGGTATTGATATATCTGAAAATGCAAGTAAGAGACTCGTGCTGAACGGAGGTGGTAAAGGATCTGAAGGTACGCCGTTGAGAGAGAGAAAGGACGCTGACGGGCATTATTTTGTGCTTGCGGATATCATTAATTCAAATGCGGTATACTTTACCGATCTTGATGCAAATTCAGCAGAGAAAGGATTCATTGTGGTAGGGGCAAATGACGGTATGCTTCATTTCATTGAAACGTCTTCGATGGAACCTGTGCTGTCATATATTCCATCCGTTGCCTGGGGAGAACTCAAACAGCTTAGCAGGCAGGATTATGACCATTTCTCATTTGTTGACAGCACTCCTGAAGTCTATGTTCGAAATGGCCGCACCTATGTTTACGGATCATTCGGACTGGGGTTAAAAGGAGCTTATCTCCTTGATGCTACAGGAATTGCTAGATTTGCTTCCAAGTCTGATGGAGATAAATTGACTTTTGCTGGTGATATGCTGAAGTGGGAGCTTACTGATAAGGTTCCAATTCCTGGTGTAGATTTTTATTCTGGTTCAAGCTATGTTGGTAAGTACAGGTATGCTCCTACATTGATCAATGCCGGCGGAAGTGATGATAATAACGATAATGTGCCGTATCTCATGTTTACCAGTGGGCTTGATTATTCGGGGAATCAGCCTGGTATTTTCATTGTTGATATGCTTGGAGAGAAAGGGGTTCCTGTCACGGGTGGGAAAGGTTGTTTAGTTTCCCAGGAAACTGGTGAGTTCAATCACCCAATATCCACTGATACAGCGCAGGCATATAAGATCCCGTGCGTTATAGCTGCTACTCCGCTGAAAGCTGAGCATAGTGCTAACAAAGAAAATATCAGTAACGTGTTTTCCGATCCTTGGGGGAATGAGATTGGCAGAAAGCCGGCTTATACCGGTGCCAGGGTTGCCACTTTGACCGCCAATGATGCCAATGCCATCGGTGTTTACTTTGCGGATACTTTTGGCTATGTATGGAAGTTGGCACTTGGAACTGGTAATGTTAATTACCTGAATACCCCGCAAAATTGGTTTAAGAAGTGCTCGTCATTAACATCTCAAGAATGTTCTGGCGTTAATACTCCTGAAGTGATTTTTATCGCTCGCGATACAAGTTATAGAAATCAGCCCATCACGGCTACTCCAGAAGTAGGGTTTTACAATGGAGACGGTATAGGTGTAATAGTCGGAACCGGTTCTTACATGTACACCTACGATTCCAATGTGGTTTCTAAGTACTACAATGATGCCCAGTCGCTATATATGTTGAGGGATGGGGGGGATGTCAGTGTTGATTCCACAGTATTCACCGGGAGATGCAATGATGAGCATAAGACCGATTGCCTTAAGCCTGTAGTTGTTTCCAAACAGGGGAAGTATTCTCGTAACTTCGCGTTGTCAACTTCAGCGACTTATGTAGATTCCGGTAATTATGGCTGGTACGTTGATCTTAATCCGTATGATCCTTCCACTGGAAACGGCCCCATTATGAATTCCGGTGAAAGAATCAGTACCAACATGCTGGTTTTGGGTAATGAAGTGACAGTTACGCCAAATATTCCGATTGTCGGAGATCGTTGTTCAGGCAGCGGAAGGTCGTCCATGATAACCATCAATTATATAAGCGGCAATGGTTCTACAGAGCGTGAGATTAAGGCTTTGGTAAACTCGTTGACAGTAACTGTTCATTACGATGAGAATGGATTACCGCATGTAGTCAAGCATGCAGGCCTTGATAATTCAGAAAATGGTGAAGAAGGTGTAGATGGTATGGGATCCGTTGAGGTGGATGCAAATATCGCTCCGACCAAGAATGCATCCTGGATTAAACTGTACTAATCGCAAATCCGTTCTTACGGTCTGAAATTTGAAGGTGTCTCGAGAGAGGCACCTTTTTTAATTTGTGTGGCAGTCATTACATGGTGAAAGTGTTCTTTACCAGTGTGGTGAATTGCGGTAACTACCCTGCGATTTTTCACCCCCCTTAATTTCCCGGAAGCGATCTGTTCTCAGCCTCAGTTGTCAATTGCGTGGACGCTGTTGTCAAGTTCTATGACGATGTCCTTGAAGGCAGAACTGCAGCAGTGTCCTTTGCCTTTGCCGATGTCAGAACCATGTTCCGGTTCGTATTCGCCATGTTCAGATCTTCCGATGTTGCCAGGAATCCTGAGATTATGGGAGTTCCTCAATCGCAAGTCTCCCTGCACAGTTCCCTGTATCAAATCCCTGTATCAGGAATACCTGGAGGCGTCAGACCCGGACTTCAGAGTTACCTCTGCGTGTTCACCTCCTGTCTCAGGCAGTTTGAGAATTCATTGCCGTCTCTGATCTGTGGCCTGAGATTTCCGGAATACTTTCGTCCGACAACGGGGATGAAACTGTCCCGGAGTCCGACGATTCTCCGTCATTCCCTTAACCGGCTGCTTCCTCCTCTGCTGCGACAGATATCTTTGACACAGATTCCGCAGAACTCTCTCCCGATATTGTTCAGGTAATAACCCGCCTCCGGATTTGTCTCGGAACGGAACCGGCCTCGCTTTCCGGGGCACCCGTGTGAGCGGCGGCACGTTCTTCAATAATACACATCAGGTTCGGGGACCTGAAGATAGATTTTGCCCTGGCGGCTCCGGAGGATTCCGTAGCAAGAGTTCTGAGTCTTCTGACTGACAGTGAGGGCCTGATAAATGGACGGTGAACTGTTTGCTTCAGGCCAGATAGTTCTGATTACGGCTCCGGTGAGTATGAGGGACGGGGTGAACGGATGGTGCTCTCTTCTGGTGGCATCTGGTGGCATGGCGTATTACCCTTTACCGAGGATGTCTGGTGCGTGTTCTTGTCCCCGTACCAAGCGAATAACTCGAATGATTTTTCCGAAGTGTCGGGACTCAGGCGAAAGTCGCGGCGGCAATAACCGTAAACACTTAACCGGCATTATTGGCGGAGATAATGGCGTCATACGTGATTTTGATCCTGTTTTAGAGTAAAATAGCACCGGATTTTTGAGGACCTGTTCGAATAATCATATCGGGCAGATCCTTTTCTGACTGAGAATATAGAAGACTGTCATCATGGAAAAAACATATAACCCCAGTGCCATAGAGAAGGCTATTTACGAGGAATGGGAAAAATCCGGATATTTCAAGCCCAGCATGGATGCCTCGCGTCCTTCCTACAGCATCTGTCTGCCTCCGCCCAATGTGACCGGTTCTCTTCATATGGGGCATGCTTTCCAGCAGACCATTATGGATATTCTGATCCGTTATCACAGAATGCTGGGTGACAATACCCTCTGGCAGGCCGGAACCGATCATGCCGGCATTGCCACTCAGATGGTGGTTGAAAGGAAGATTGCAGCCGAGGAAGGAAAAACCAGACAGGATTACGGCCGTGATGCCTTTATAAACAAAATCTGGGAATGGAAGGAGGAGTCCGGCGGCACCATTACGAGACAGATGCGTCGTCTTGGTGATTCCGTTGACTGGGACAGAGAGCGCTTCACCATGGACGAGGGGCTGTCCCGGGCCGTGCAGGAGGTGTTTATCCGGCTCTATCAGGAAGACCTAATCTATCGCGGCAAGCGTCTTGTTAACTGGGATCCCAAGTTGCGCACCGCCATCAGCGATCTGGAGGTGGAGAACCGCGAAATCAGGGGTTCCATGTGGCATATCCGCTATCCCCTGGCCGATGGCCGCAAGACTGCGGAAGGCCTTGACTATCTGGTAGTGGCCACTACCCGTCCGGAAACCCTGCTGGGTGATACCGCAGTGGCTGTCAACAGTGCGGATCCCCGGTACCGCGATCTTATCGGGGCAAAGGTGGTTCTTCCTCTGGTTGGTCGCGAAATTCCGGTAATCGGCGATGATCATGCCGATATGACCAAGGGCACCGGCTGCGTGAAGATTACCCCGGCTCATGACTTTAACGATAACGAAGTTGGCAAGAGACATGCCCTTCCGATGATCAACGTCCTTACCGAGGATGCCAGAATCAGGAACGAGGCTGAGGTGTTCAATGTCAACGGCGAACCTTCCGATGCCTACAGTACTGAGCTTCCGGCCAGGTATCGCGGCATGGATCGCTATGAAGCCCGCGAGGCCATGGTGCAGGATCTTAAGGAAGCGGGACTTCTCGTTAAGATTGAGGATCATACCCTGATGCAGCCTTATGGCGATCGCGGCGGGGTGCCCATCGAGCCCATGCTTACCGATCAGTGGTATGTGCGGGCCGCCATTCTGGCAAAGCCTGCCATTGAGGCGGTGGAGAAGGGAGATATCCAGTTTGTTCCGAAGCAGTATGAGAACATGTATTTCTCCTGGATGCGGGATATCCGTGACTGGTGCATTTCCCGGCAGCTGTGGTGGGGACATCGGATTCCCGCCTGGTATGACGAGAGCGGCCGGGTTTATGTGGCTCACAGCGAGGATGAGGTGAGACAGCAGAACCATCTGAGTGCCGATACGGTGCTCAGACAGGATGAGGATGTGCTCGATACCTGGTTTTCTTCAGGACTCTGGACCTTCTCCACTCTGGGCTGGCCGGAGAAGACTCCGGAACTGGAAATGTTCCATCCTACGAATGTGCTGGTCACCGGTTTTGACATTATCTTCTTCTGGGTGGCCAGAATGATCATGATGACCATGCACTTCATCAAGGACAGCGACGGGAATCCCCAGGTACCGTTCCGCAAGGTGTATGTGACCGGCCTTATCCGCGACGAGGAAGGCCAGAAAATGAGCAAGTCCAAGGGAAATGTACTGGATCCTCTGGACATGATTGACGGCATTAATCTTGCCGGACTTCTGGAAAAGCGCACCAAAAACATGATGCAGCCCCAGAAAGCTCAGAAGATTGCCAAAAGAACCGAAAAGCAGTTTCCGAACGGTATTGACGCTCATGGTACCGATGCGCTCAGGTTCACTCTGGCGGCACTGGCTTCCACCGGTCGTGATATCAACTGGGACATGAAGCGTCTTGAGGGCTACCGGAATTTCTGCAACAAGCTTTGGAATGCCAGTCGCTATGTTCTTATGAATGCCGAGGGGAAGACCCTGAGAAAGCCCGAGCCCGCTGATTATACGCTGGCCGATCGCTATATCAGAAGCAAGCTTTCCGGATGCATCGGAGAGGTCAGAGCCGCCTTTGAGAGCTATCGTTTCGATTTGGCTGCCGCAGCTCTTTACGAGTTTATCTGGAATGAGCTCTGCGACTGGTATATCGAACTTACCAAGCCTATTCTCTGGGCCAAAAATCCTACCTCCGGATTCGGTACCGAAAAGCAGAAGAATGCCGCATTGTACAATCTTCTGGAGGTGCTGGAGGTAACTCTGAGACTGGCTCATCCGATAATGCCGTTCATCACCGAGGAAATATACCGGTCAGTGGCTCCCCTGGTATGTCCGGATTATCGTGAGGGCGATACCATAATGCTGAAGGCTTATCCCGAGACTTCCGATTACCCGGCAGATGCCGTGGCTCTCAGGGAACTTGATTACATCAAGGATTTTGTGGTTACGGTGCGCAATTTCCGTGCTGAAAAGAATCTTTCCCCGGCTCAGAAACTGAGTCCGTTTATGAGAGGTGATGCTTCCGAAATTGACATCATTAACAGAAATTCCGAATTTGTTAATGCCCTGGCCAATCTGGAATCGGTATTCCCGGCTGACGGGGATCTGCCTCCGGTAATAGCCGTTATTGTGGGCCGCAGCGAAATTCTCTTCCCGGCAGCGGGTGTTCTGAACAAGGAGGCCGAGCTCGTCAGAATCCGCAAGGAAATTGCCTATGTGGAGGCTGAGATCGCCCGGGTTAACGCCAAACTGGAGAATCCGGCATTTACCTCCAAGGCTCCGGCTCAGGTGATCGAGAAGGAAAAAGCCAAGCTTCCCGGTTTTGAAGAGAGTCTTGTCAAGCTCCGAGAGCAGCTTAAAATGATTGAGAGTCTCTGATTTCGGGACGAAAACAATTCAAAGCCGTTTCGGATTACCGGACGGCTTCTGAATGAGCGGAGCATGACCTGTTCCGCTTTTTTTCATGTCCGAAAAGCGCAAGAATGTTTCCGGAGACCTGAAAATCTTATTCAGGGCGGCATTAACGGGAGTGCTGACGAAGCCTTTCGGGATGTTTCTGCCCCCGCAAGCTGTTTGGGCTTCACTTTTTGAAGAGTGCCCGGGGAATTCCCGGAAAACATAAAGACTTTGGCAATCAGTGTATAATTGAGGAATGCCGTCTCCGGTTTTATGAACTGTCTTTTCAGGAGTTCCGGGCCGGGGGATTTTTCCAGGAGTTCCCTTATGCGTTTTATCTGTGGTTTTCTGATTCTGTGCCTTGCCATGACGGCCATTCTCGCATGTTTTTTTCTGACCTGGCAGTTTGGCAGCATCGAATTTTCCAGAACCGCCAATGCCGAACCGGTTCTGGTTACCGTAAACCGCGGCGAAAATGCAGGAGGGGTTATCAGAGAGCTTTTTAATGACCGTTTTGACAGCAGGGTGCTCCGGCTCTGGCTCCGGCAGAATCCCGGACTTACACAGCTTAAGGCCGGAACCTATGAAATTCCCCCCGGATCCGGAGTGCGGCAGGTTTTGGCAATTATTCTGTCGGGCCGGGAAAAGAGCTATCAGATTACCTTTGTGGAGGGAACCCGGGTAAAGGACATGCTGGCGGTTCTCAGGGCTTCCGAAAAGCTGGTGCATTCCCTGCCGGCCGAAACCCGCCCGGAGGACCTTCCGGAAATTCTCGGCATCGGTGATCATCCGAATCCCGAGGGGCTTTTTCTGGCAGATACCTACCAGTTCCGGCTGGGGGATTCGGACGTTTCAGTTCTCAAAAGGGCTTATGAGGCCGAAAAATCATTTCTGGAGCAGGAATGGCAGTCCCGGGATGAAAATCTTCCCTACAGCTCGGCCTATGAGGCTCTGGTTATGGCTTCCATTATCGAGAAGGAATCAGCCGTGAGAGAGGAAAGGCCTCAGATTGCCTCGGTATTTGTAAACCGGCTCAGAAAGGGGATGAAGCTGCAGACGGATCCCACGGTGATATACGGGGTGGGGGATCGGTATCAGGGAAAGATTTACCGGAGTTTTCTGGAGGACCGCAATCCATACAATACCTACATTATCGAAGGGCTGCCTCCCACTCCGATAGCGGCTCCGGGCCGGGATGCCATCAGGGCGGCGCTGCATCCGGATGCCACGGATTACCTGTTTTTTGTGGCCCGGGGCCCGGACAGCAGGGAGGGACATATTTTTTCCCGGGATGACAGCTCCCACAGAAAGGCGGTTCAGGAATACCGCCGGGCGGTCAGGGAATATAAAAGCGAGCATGCCGGAGAACTTCAGGGCGGGACGGGATCTTCCGAATCCGTGCCGGATACTGTTTCGGAGAGCAGTGTCGGGGATTCCGGAAACGCAGGAACCGCCGGCAGCAATTGACACAGGATGCAGGAATGATGAAAAAAGGACGTTTTATAGTCGTTGAAGGCGGTGAAGGGGCCGGAAAAAGCACCATGGCTGCCGAGATAGTGGACTATCTCAGGGAAAAGGGGGTCAAAGACGAAGATATTGTCAGAACCAGGGAACCGGGCGGCACCCCGATTGCCGAGGATATCAGATCAATTCTCAAGGATATCCGGAAGGATGACATTCTCTGTTCCGAGGCGGAGCTTCTTCTGATGTATGCCGCCCGGGCCCAGCTGGTAAAGACGGTGATTATGCCGGCGCTGGAGGCCGGGAAGTATGTGGTGGGGGATCGTCATGATCTTTCGACCCTGGCATATCAGGGAGGCGGTCGGGGGATTCCCCGGGAGCTTATCGGGAGTATTCGCAATGCCGTCCTGGGAGATTTTTATCCGGACCTCACCATTCTGATGGATATTCCTCCCGAAAAGGGCCTTGTCAGGGCCGGAAAGCGGGGCGACCTGGACCGGTTTGAGCAGGAGGATCGGGATTTTTTTGAAAGAGTCCGCAAGGTATTCCTCGATGAATGTGAAAAGCATCCTGACAGAATGGCACTGGTACGTGCGGATCGGGATTTTGCAGAGGTCAGGGCTGATATCAGGGCAATTCTGGAGTCAAAATGCATAGCTGGCTGATACCTGCTCTCCGGGTGTTTTCCGAAATGCAGGAAAGAAACCGCCTGCCCCATGCTCTTCTGATTACTGCGGCTGCGGGACTTGGCGGTACCGATCTTGCGACGGAAATGGCCAGGCGCTTCCTGTGTACCGGAGATCGTACGGACGGGTGCTCCTGCCATTCCTGCAGCATGTTCCGGGCTTCCGGGCATCCGGACATGACCGTGATTTCCGGAGGACCGTCCGGCACCATCGGGATTGACGAAATCCGTCAGGGAATATCCGCCATGGAAAAGACCTCCACCAACGATCACGGCAAAGCTCTCCTTATCCCCGAAGCTGACAGGATGACAGAGCCGGCGGCCAACGCGCTTCTGAAAACGCTGGAGGAGCCTCCGGCAGAAAGCCTGATTATCCTGACCACTGGAAATGTCAGAAATCTGCTCCCCACGATTCTGAGCCGGACCATGAAGATTTCGGTGCTGGTGCCGGGGATGCAGGAGCTGCAGGAATTTGTCAGGAAGGAAACCGGCCGGGAGCAGGACTTCCGGGTGGAAATTTTTATCAGCGGCCATTCGCCTCTCAAAGCCGCCGAGTATGCCGCGAACGGTACCGGGGACAAGTTTCGCCAGGCACTGGAACGCCTGAACAGTGTCCTTTCCGGAAGCTGTTCCGTTCCGGACCTCGCGGATTACCTTTTGACGGAGCTGGAAAGCCGGGAACTCATATGTTCCTTCTTCTATGGCATTCTGCGGGATGCCCTGATGCTGGAGACAGGAGCCGGCAGCCAGGATCTGGTATTTCTGGGGCCGTATCCCGAACTGGCATCCCGGGTGGCCGAACTGGATCCCGATTCCGTGCAGCAGGGCATTAAGAGACTTAATGATCTGAAAATGGTCCGCAGTAATCAGTTTTCCCATATCAGGGGGCTGCAGATATCCGCCTGGCTGGAGCTTCTGACAGGTAAAAATCCGGCATAAAAAGGTTATAATGCTGTGCGGGGGAGAATCCCGGCGCCGGAAACGGAATCCGGTGTTTGCCGATCCTTGTAATTATTGCTGAGTCTGCCTTTGTGAATACCATTTCGAAATACATACTCAAAAATACGCTGAAGACCCAGCTGGTAATTTTCAGCATATTAATGCTGATTTTCATGAGTCAGTCCTTTATCCGTTTTATCAGTCACGCCTCCCGCGGAAAAATTCCGGCCGAGCTGGTAACACAGCTGATGAGTCTGGCTGTTCCCACCATGGCAAATTTCATGCTGCCTTTGTCCCTGTTTCTGGCGATTCTCCTGACCATGGGTAATCTCTGTTCTCAGAGCGAGATGGTGGTGATGCGTTCCGTGGGCTATTCCCAGAACCGGATTCTGGGAATAGTGCTGTTTCTGGCGCTTATTACCGCCGGAATTAACGGGGTCTGCACCACCTTCCTGGCTCCCTGGTGCGAATCCAAATCCCTGGAGATTATTGACAGCGCCAGAAAGGATCCCGCCATGTTTTCTTTGGACAGCGGCCGTTTTCTGAATCTCATGGACAATGTCATTTATATTGAAGACATGGAAGACGGCGAGCTTTCCGGAGGAGACCGCAAATCCGGAGCCGCGCTGGGCAGTGAGCTTCCGGATCATCTCAGGTATTCCTCCTCCGGAAATGTCATGAAGCAGATTTACATTCTGAGTCAGGGTAATGAAGCCCGGAATCTCCCGCCTTCCGTGACTATTGCCAACGAGGGTCGGCTCCGCTACGACAAGAATTTTCTGCCGTGGCTGACTCTGAAATCGGGACTGCGCTACGAGGGGCCGTCAAAGGACGGACAGTTTGAGGTGCTGTATTTTGACAGATACACGGCGCTGATTCCGGAATCCCAGAAGACCTTTGAGCCCGGAAAGGTTTCGGCAAAGGCTACCGGGGAACTTATGAAAAGCACTGCCACGGTTCCCGAAAAGGCCGAGCTGGAATGGCGTTTCGTGCAGCCTTTCAGTGTGCTGGTGCTTTCGATAATGGTGGTGCCGCTGTCCATGGTAAATCCCCGAAAGGGCCGTTTTGCCAAGGTTCTTCCGGCCATTATGTTTTATCTCAGCTATTACCTTTTTGCCTTCGGCATTAAATCGGGCATGACCCGGGGGCATATTTCCCTGATTCCGGGACTTTTTGCGCTGCCGGTGATTTACCTTCTGCTTTTTGCAATTCCGTTTAACCTGGCGGATACCGAGCGCTTCCGGAAACTGGCAAGCCGTTTCAAACGGAGGAGACGCGACAATGTTTAAGGTGGTTGACCGGTATGTCGGCCGGAATGTCGTGATCTGGGCCTGTGCTTCCACTCTGGGACTGGTGGCGCTGTCATCTCTTATCAAATTTGTGGATCAGCTTCGCAATGTGGGCCGCGGGGACTATGACATGGCAGCCATTGCCGAGTACGTGTCATGGACGGTACCGGGGCAGATTTGCATGTTTTTTCCCATGGGGGTGCTGATAGGGACGGTGCTGGCCCTGGGCAATCTGGCCTCCAGCTCCGAACTTATTGTGATGCAGGGGCTTGGAAAATCCCGGCTCGGCATTGTGTCCGCTGCCTGCTTCTGGCTGCTTCCGGTGGTGATGGCAGTTTTTCTGATGGGCGAATTTGTGGTGCCCGATACCGAAAAGAAGGCGGAAAGCGTGCACACGGCGGCCATTTCCGGAGGTCAGGTGGCAGTAACCAGCCGTGGTATCTGGTTCCGGGAGGGAAATTCATTCATCAGCATTGCCAGAGTGCTTACCGACGGTTCTCTGGATGCCGTGTACCGGTATGATTTTTCCGACACCCTGCCCAAGCAGCTTTTGCGTTACATGGTGGCCAAAAAGGGGATCTGGCAGGATGGAAAATGGCATATGACCGATGTTTCCGTCTATACCTTCGGTACGGATCGGGTGCTCAGGGAATTCCCCGAGGCTGTGGACTGGGAGCTTCATCTGACACCGGAGAAGCTGGATGTGGTGGGCGTGGGAGCCGATGAATTCAGTATTCGGGGCCTCATCAGCTATATTGACTACATTACCCAGAACGGGCAGAAGGCGGACCGTTATTATCTGGATCTCTATCGTAAGCTGATAGCTCCCTTTATGACACTGGCGATTCTGCTTCTGGCTGCCAGCACCGTGTTCGGCCCTCTGAGAAGCGCCACCATGGGGGCCCGGGTGGTGGTGGGCATTATTGTGGGCTTTGCATTTTATGCCGTGAACGAGATCCTGGCTCCTTTCACCATTTTCTGGGGCATACCTCCGGTGCTGTGCGCCGTGCTGCCGACCCTTCTCATGCTGGCCATCGGAATATATCTTCTCAGAAGAAGCTCGTCATGACGGCCCGAAGAGAGAACAGCCGGAATGCAGCGGAAATGGCGAATAAAGAAGAGCGAGTGGCGAACCTGACCGGGATGACCAGGTCAAACCGTTTTTTTTCGGGGGCCTTAAACAGCCCGGAGATTCAGAATCTGAAACGTCAGAACCTGGGAGATCTGTCATCTCCCGCCGCATGAACAGCTCTCCGGCGATATTCAGAGGCTTATATTCCGGCAAATAAGGAAACCGGAATTCTTCCGGGAATGGATGCTTCCTTCAGCCGAAAATCCTTCGTCCTGTCACAGTTCTTTTTTGTTCGTATCATCCTCCAGTACCCGGAAGTCAGCCAGATTCCGATCCTTCGGGGATATCACCATTGCCGCCCGGATGAGCCTGAGATTCTGGACGGTTTCGCCGTAATGACGGGATTTAAGCTGATCCAAAGCATCCTTCATGGCGGTTTTCAGGGGATAATCGTCCCGGATTCTCTTAAATTCAATCACGAGCTTTACTTCATTGGTTCTGATCTCCAGATCCGAAAAGCCCCGGGCATTG